>Ga0316217_10001361_pt1 | contig 32039 bp, 17 predicted proteins | sample 1anoAmetaG_FD_203633 | JGI IMG/M metagenome (GOLD analysis project Ga0316217, IMG submission 203633) | Freshwater microbial communities from Trout Bog Lake, Wisconsin, USA - 1anoA | ecosystem: Environmental > Aquatic > Freshwater > Lake > Hypolimnion/Profundal zone | place: USA: Wisconsin... | reverse complement strand
CCGGCAAAGAACTCGTGGTTGCCGGTCACCGCGAACACACCATGGCGACTCTGCAACCGCCGCAACGCCGGGATCATGTCCTCCATGTGCGACGGTTCCGCGTCCACCAAATCGCCGGTAATGACACTCAAGTCCGGCTGGAGCGCGTTGATCTGGTTGACGATTCTTTCCAGTCGTGTTCCGCGCACGATCCGGCCCAGGTGCACATCCGAGATTTGCGCGATCCGGAAACCTTCCAAGTGTGCCGGCAAGCCCGGCATCCGCACCGGCAAATTTGTCACGCTAATCCAATGCGCCTCGATGAACCCGGACACCGTGATCGCCGCCGCGAGACCGGCGACGATGGGCGTCATCATTCGCCCGTTCGGCAGCGCGCCCCAAGATAACAGGCGCGCCAAGTCATACGCGAACGTTCCCAAGACCAGATACACAATCATTCCCATCCAGACCGAACTCACTAAATTGGCCACACCAAGCACCGCGCCATTCTCCCTCCGAAACACAAAATGAATGATTGGAAACGAAAGAAACAAAACCAGTAGTCCGAGCCGCACCGTCCAGACCGGCCCGCCGGTCAGTTTCAACGGATGGACGAGCCGCCAATAAACGTACAGATGCGCCCCGCCACAGATCAGCGAGAAAATCGTCACAAATGACAGCAACATCCGCAGCGAGAGTTTCATCGTTACCGGCCAATCGTACAACCCCGGCGATGACCGGTCAATTATCGTCGCGCCGGGAATCCGCCGATTGACCCGTGTCCCGGATGATTTTCCGGCACCGGAATGTCTCTCCCCGGTGTGCTGCTGCGGTTTCCCGGCACCGGAAAACCATTTCCCGGTGCCGGTGAGAGATTTTCCGGTCACCCCCAGTCGTTTCCCGGTGCCGGTAAACCGTTCCCCAACTGTCCCCCACCATTTCCCGGCGCCGGAATGCTGCAAGGGGACATCGGAGAATCATTTTCCGACGCTGGTCCGGCGTTTCCCGGCCTCCGAAAACCATTTCCCGGCACTGGGAAATCGTTCCTGCATGCCGGAAAACCGTTAGGGAAGAGCGAAAAACGGCTATTTTGGGCAAAACCGGCCCTTTTTCGGCAGTTTTACTCCAAACTCCCGCCGGCCGGCAGGTTTACTGGACGCCCAGCAGTTCGACCTCAAACACCAAGGTCGCGTTCGGTGGGATGACGCCGCCGGCACCGCGCGCGCCGTAGCCGAGGTTGGGCGGAATCGTGAGCTTGCGCACGCCGCCAACTTTCATGCCGGCCACGCCTTGATCCCAGCCCTTGATGACCTCACCACCGCCGAGGTTGAAGGTGAATGGCTGGCCGTGGTCTTTCGACGAATCAAACTTCGTCCCGTTTGTCAGCCAGCCGGTATAATGCACCGTCACGCTCTTGCCGGTTTCCGCGACCGCTCCGATGCCCACTTTTGTATCTTCCATTTTCAATTCAGTAACCTCCGCGACCGGCCGCGCCGGTCCCGCTGTTGCCGGCACTGGCGCCGGATTGTTCGAAACCGGCGCGTCTTCCTTCTTCGCACACGCCGAAATCAGCACCACAAGGCAAAGAACCAGCGAATACGTGGCCGCGAACGGTTTCAGTTTCATGCGCACATTCTAGGTGTCGGCAAAACGGATTGCAACTCCAACAAGTTCGCCGGGAACGCCCGGCACGAAACGCGTTTTGACAAACTGCGTGAAAAGCCGCTCTGGTGGCTCCGGAAGCTTGAGGGTCTCGGCGGCAAGAGCGATACGCGCTAGGCAATCACTTCTGGTCTCCTCATTCCATTTGAAGTTTTTTTTGCCTTCACTGGCATTGTACATAGCCATGCACAAAGTGCCGTTGGTTGCCCATTTCCCACCACGGTCCATTTCTACATATCCCCACGGCCACGTGTGCCGCTTCGTCATGCCTTGCAGCAAATAAGCGTGTATTCGTTTCGGTAGCCAGTGGCTGGCCGTCGATGATAGCCAAATCGCCATGGTCAGTGTCCTCGTATGGCGAAACGCGAGGGCCAAACATTTCACTGCAAAAGTAACGATGTGCAACAGACTCGGGTTGATATGAGCCGAAATCGGCGTGTCGAAGTGCCCAGATTCCGGCGCACGTGGGGGATTTATTGGTCGTCATAAGAGCCGATCCCCACGCAGATTTTTCTTTCTTCGTGTTAGCAAATTTAGCCAATGACAGCTGATAGGTTTTCTCAATGACCTCCAATAACTCACCTTCAAATCCGGGGATAGTCAGTTGAGGCGCGTACTCCACGAGGAGTTCAGGAAAATCGCAACAGGTTTCGGACAATCCTGGATGAGAACTAATGAATGCGTGGACTTGCTCTGGGGGGCTTAGCGGCGTAATTGGTGCGTCCTCCGCTGTCCTAACCCAATTCGACTGCATCGCTGTCCACGCTAATCGTTCGCCACGTGCTTCAGCGCTGCCGTCTTTTTCCGGCAATGGAAAGCTCCAACGCGTGTGACGATAATCAAAGTCCTCGTTCGACGCCTCGACGATATCCAGCCAATACTCATCAGTTACGACAGGTGGCTTCAATCCGAATCGGCGCGCTGCATCACGAGCATAAACCAATGGACTGTCTTGGGGATGGACTGCATTAAGAATATCACGCACTACAGTCTTGAGCCCTTTCTTGGCTAGGACTGCTTTGCGTCCGGCTAGCAACGTTGCGCCGGCTCGCGTTGAATCTGCTCAAGCGCGATAAAACCAAGCGGCGCGGCATGCAAGGCAAACAACTCAACGCGAGTTGGGACCACGCCTATTTGCTCCGCTTACTGGGAGATTAGATGCGTCTGCCCTGCCCTTCCGGGCGCGATGTGTTGTGGTGGTTTGGTTACCGGTCGCACCCGGAAGGGCGCTCCTGCAATTTCGCTTGGGCCACCGGTTCGACTGCCTGCCACTGACTCAGCACATCGAGCATCAGGCGGACGCCAAAGCCGGTCGCGCCTTTGGCCAGGAAGGGGCGGTCTTCGGTGGTGTTGGCGGTGCCGGCAATATCCACGTGCGCCCACGGCACCTTGCCGGCGTATTTTTCCAGAAACACCGCGCCGCCAATGGCGGAGGCTTCACGGCCGCCGGTATTCTTGTGGTCGGCCACGTCGCTTTTGATTTTGTCCCGGTATTCCGGCCACAACGGCAACGGCCAGCAGCGTTCGCCGGTTCGTTCGCCGGCCGCCTGAATCTGGTCGGCGAGGCCGGCATCAGTGCTGAACAACCCGGCCGCCAGATTGCCGAGCGCCACGACGCAGCCGCCGGTCAGCGTGGCGAAATCCACAATGGCTTGCGCGCCGCGTTGCCGGGCATAGACGATGGCGTCGCCGAGCACCACGCGGCCTTCGGCGTCGGTGTTGACGACTTCGATGGTGATGCCGCGCGCGTCGTCGCCGCGGTAACTGGTGACGATGTCGCCGGGCCGGTAACTGGTCGCGCTCGGCATGTTCTCGGCCGCCGCGATGACGCCGAGCAAATTGACCGGCAACTGCAACAGCGCCGCCGCGCGCAAAATGCCGAGCACCGCGCAGCCGCCGGATTTGTCGAACTTCATCTCTTCCATTTTGTCGGACGGCTTGATCGAGATGCCGCCGGTATCGAACGTGATCGCTTTGCCGACCACCGCGACCGGGGGCTGGTCGGCCGGGCCGCCCTTGTATTCGAGCACGATGAGGTGCGGATCCCGGCTGCTGCCGCCGCCGACCGCGAGGAGGCCGCCGAACCCGTCTTTTTCGAGCGCGGCCTTGTCAAAAACGAGGCACGCCAGATTAAATTCATCCGCCAACACGCGCGCCCGCTCGGCGAGCACGGCCGGGTAGACGACATTGCCGGGCAAATTGGCGATGGCGCGGGTGTAGTTCACTGACTCGGCGATGATTTGCGCGCGCTGGACAACTTGCTTGGCCGCCGCCAAATCTGTTTTCACGCAAATCGTCAGCGTCTTGAGCTTGCCGGGTTCCTCGGCCTTGAACTCGGTAAATTGGTACCCGGCCAAAATCGCCGCTTCGACGACCGCCTGCAACGCGGCGGGCGTGTCCGGCTGGAGCTGGATGCCGGCGCGGTCGAGGCCGAGGTCGCGGAGGCGCTTGACGGCGTTGCCGGTGGCACGGCGGAGTTTTTCAAGGTTGAACTCGGTACGTTTGCCGAGGCCGACGAGGAGCAGCCGCGCCGCGCGGATGCCGGCTTTGCCGCCGGTATGGACGAGCAACAGTTGCCGGTCGGAGCCGGCGAATTCTTTGCCGGTCAGGCGTTGGACGATTGGTTTGAGGCTGGCTGGCACGCTGGGCTGTTCTTTGTGGAACGCAAAAACGATGACGGCCGGCAATGGTTGCGCAAAAACGGACTGGGTGAGGAGGCGGATATTCATGAGACTTGGATTATAAGTGCCAAACCGGCCGGCGTCAACGAACGGGGTGGCCCGGGTGCAGTTCGAAGTGTTGGGCAGGACGGTTGCGGCAGAGAAGGGCAAGCCTGCATCTTGTTCATTAAGACAACGGGCAACCAAGATGGTTACCCCACCTTGCCGGACGGCGGGACTCCGACTGGCGCCTGACGCAAAATGAAAGCGGCGCACTCGGTTGAATGCGCCGCCTTCAACTGTCGACTCATCGGTTTCCAGCGCAACGGGGTTGCTGGTTTGTGGGCTCGACCACTGGAACGCGCGTTCCTTTAACCCGCCCGCCGCATCGTAAAAACCGAGAACTATAGTTCAGACAAAGCTGACGGAATATCGTTCAAAGTTTGGCCGCACCGGGCTGATCCAACCTCAACCGGTGGCCCCAGAACTTTTCGGCTCAAGCAAAAGGCGCTTCAAAATCGCCGGCGGTTCGAGTAGGCTGAACCGCAACGGAAAGGTTCTCGATGCCCAAGCAATGGACAACCGATCAGATTTGCGACTGCGCCCGAAGTTTTCAACCGGTCGGCGGTCCTGCCACGGCACGCACTTGGAAGGATCAGTAAATGCCAGAACTCTCTGTCGAAGAACGCACCTACCTGCGCCGGTTGGCGCGCCAACAAGCCGATTTGGCGGCCCTGCCGGTCATGCAGGTCCGCCGGCAACAATGGACGGATTTGAACGATGCCATCCCGGGCACCCGGCCCCCGTTCGTCATCGAGAGCGCGACCTTTGACCGCGATTTTCTGCCGGCGAGCCTGCTCCAGTGCCAGTCGGAATACGGGCGGCGCTTGGAACGGCAGTTCCTGCGGCACATTCGTCACCAGGAAATCCTGAATGATGACCATGTGTGCCCCGACACCCTCGATCTGGGCTGGCACGTCTGGTGTAACGAGTTCGGCATTGAGATCCCGACCGAGTACAAAAAGGATTCCGAAGGCGTGGCCACCGGCTATCATTTTACCTGTCCCATTACCGATCTGAGTCAGGGCTTTGCGATGGTCAAGCCCGCCACCTTTGGCGTGGATCGCGACGGCACCCTGGCCGAAAAGGTGTTTCTGGAGGAAACTTTTGGCGGCATTCTCCCGGTGGTCATGCGGTCGGGCGTCTATGGCAATACTTACCTGACCCAGCGGCTCATGCGGCTGATGAGCATGGAAACCTTTTTCATGGCAATGTATGACTGTCCGGACACGCTGCATGCGCTGCTGGGGTTGCTGCGCGATAATGCCAGCCGGATGTGCCAGTGGGCGGAGGCCGAAGGGCTGCTCGTGCTCAATAACGGCAATCAGTGCACCTGTGGCACCTGTTTCAACTTCACCACGCAACTCCCGCGGCGGCCGGCGGTCCCCGGCCCGGCCAAGTTGGCGGATATGTGGGCCGGCATGGATAGCCAGGAAACCGTGGGTGTGTCACCGGAGTTGTTCCACAAATTCTGCTTCCCGTATTACCGGGATCTGGCGGAATTGTTTGGCTTGGTCTACTGGGGGTGCTGCGAGCCGGTCGATCCTATCTGGGAGTTGTCGATCAGCAAACTGCCGCATTTGAAAGCGGTCTCCATCTCGCGTTGGGCGGACCAGCGGTACATGGCCGATGTGCTGGACGGGCAGGGGATTGTCTTCTCCCGCAAGCCGAATCCCAATCTGCTCGGGGTTGATGTCAACCTTGATGAGGCCGCCTGGGCGGCGGAGATCCGCGCGACGCTGGCAGCCACCGCCGGTAAAAATATTCCCGTGGAGTTCGTGGTGCGCGATGTCTACTCCCTCCAGGGCAACCTGGCGAAAGCCCGCCGGGCCGTGGCGATCGCGCGCGCGGAGATCGATCAGTTTTTCCCCGGTGGCAACTAACGCGGTTGCCGGGCTGACTTCAGCCCGGCCCACGTAGCCCGGAACACGGCGCGATGTTCCGGCGGTTGCACGCAGCCGGTGCCGGTCGACCGGTTTCCCTGCCGCAGATTGCGTTTTTCAACCGGCTGGCTAGCTGCCTTTTTCGACTGGCTCACCGGCTTTGATCCAGCCTTTGATGCCGTCGGGGAGGTGTTTGACGTTGGTGTAGCCGAGCTTCACAGCGGCGGCGGCGGCGGCTTTGTACGCCACGCATTTCGGTCCGCCACAGTAGGCGACGATGATCGCGGTTTTGTCCGGCGGGAGGAGGGTGGCCAGCTTGGCTGAATCGGCTTCGAAGTTCAGGGCGCCGGCAATGTGACCTTTTTGCCAGGATTCCGAGCCGTTGGCGTCAAGGAGTACGACCTTGTGGGCCGCAATGGCCGCCTTGAGTTCCGGGATGGTGATGTCGGTGACGTCGCCGGCGTGCGCCGCGGCGACGAATAGAACGGGGAGCAACCAACTGAGTAACTTTTTCATGATGTCCTTTGGATTAGCGATGTTAACTGTTTTTTTGTCGCCGGCAGGAATCAATCTTCCTGCGGCGACCTGCGACTGCAACTAGTACCGTAAGCGTTAGACACCGCGAACGCAAATCTGTTAGAAGACGATCCTGTTCTGGCGGTAACATGACCAGCGGCGGACACGCAGTGGCACTATTTTCACTTGTTGTTGGTTTTTGTCATGTGTATTGTGTTGCGATTGTGAGAGTTGATTCTGTTTCGCGTGGGCGGCGGTGTCAGTCACGGGCAGACGGTTGTTTGCTCATGGTGAAACCCGGCGGTTTGTGTGGCCGCAGGTGCGCTGCCAGTGTGTGTCGCGCCGAATTTGGGGACCGGCTGGCCCAGCTGCCGGCGATCAAACAGTTCGTCAAATCCTTTCAAGAAACGACCGGCCTGTCACTGGAGTTCCGGCCGAGTTCAACGTTGGTAGCCGGCACGGTGGCGGAGTTCGCCATCCCGCTGCGGATCGGCGGGGAGCATGTGGCCACCTTCCTCGTTGGCAAGGTGCGGCTCGACAAGGTGGCGCTGCCACGAAAACAGTTTCGTTCCGCCGTGGAATTGATCCGGCTGTTCGCCGAACGCATCCAGGAATCAGACTCGCCGTGGTCCGTCGAGACGTCCCAGACCGAGCCGTGGTGTATTCAGGCGGTCAAAAACTTCATCCACCAGCATTTTCGGGAACCCATTGACGTGCCCACGCTGGCAGTGCATGCGAAGCTGTGCCGGGAACACGTTTCCCGCCAGTTCAGGAAATCCACCGGCATGACGATCCTCGATTATCTGACGTGGGTGCGGGTGGAACACGCCAAACAGTTGCTGGCCGATACGAACCGGCGGGTGACCGAGGCGGCCTTTGCGTCCGGCTTTAATTCGATTCCCCACTTCAACCGGGCCTTCCGGAAACTGACCGGTCAAAATCCGACGACTTATCGCCGGCACCAGCAGCGCTAACGGTCGTTTCCCCGCCCGGCGGCCATTCCGGTTCACCGTTGCGCCCTCTGGTGACCTGCAATCGAAAGTCACAATCCGACAAGAAAAAGTCACAAACGGCGTAGTGGCTGATTAGCGATTTGTGCCACAGTTTCTCCGCGGCATGTCCTGTGGGCGTGCCGTCAATTCAATCTGCCCCACCGGCGGCGCACTATTGAAGCCGCAATTTAACGAATTGAAATTATGACCATTATGAACTATGCGCAGGCCCGGCTAAAAACTTTCGCCACGATCCTCCTGCTCGGCGCCATGAGTGCCACCGCGCAGGCATTCTTAGAAGCGCCGTACGTCACAACGCAACCGGTGAGCGTGGTCGTTGGAGCAGGGCAGGCCGCTAGTTTGAGCGTCAGCAGTAGCGGCACGGCGCCCTACAGTTATCAATGGTTCAAGGACGGCGCGCTCTTGGCGGGGCAGACGAACAGTACATTGACATATGGTTCCTGCCAGTTCACCAACAGTGGCAATTACTCCGTGGTGATCACAAACCCGTACGGAATGGCGATCAGTTTCCCGGCCAGCCTGAGCCTCTCCAACGCCCCGCTGCTGGCTTGGGGCAATAATCGCAATGGCCAGTTGGGCAATGGCACAACCAACAACGCCAATTTGCCGATCACGGTAGTGAGTAACGTGGTGGCCGTGGCCGGTGGTCAGGATCATTCGTTGTTTGTGACCGCGGACGGCACGCTCTGGGCCATGGGCACGAATTCTTTGGGCCAGTTGGGCAACGGCACGACCAACAGCACCAATTTGCCGGTCGCGGTGGCGAGCAATGTGGTAGCGGTGGCGGCCGGCACTGCGCACTCATTGTTTGTGAAAGCGGACGGCACGCTCTGGGCCATGGGTGCCAATGGTGGTGGCCAATTGGGCAACGGCACGACCAACAGCACCAACCTACCGGTCGCGGTGGCGAGCAATGTAGTGGCGGTGGCGGCCGGCGATGCGCACTCGTTGTTTGTGACCGCGGACGGCACGCTCTGGGCCATGGGCACGAATTCTTCGGGCCAGTTGGGCAACGGCACAATCAATAGCACTAATCTGCCGGTCGCGGTAGCGAGCAATGTGGTGGCGGTGGCGGCCGGCGATGCGCACTCGTTATTTGTGAAAGTGGATGGCACGCTCTGGGCTGTGGGCTTGAATGACCTTGGCCAGTTGGGGACCGGAGGTTCTACCACCAACCGACCGGTCGCGGTGGCGAGCAACGTGGTGGCGGTGGCGGCCGGCGATTCGCACTCGCTGTTTGTGAAAGCGGGCGGCACGCTCTGGGCCGTGGGCTACAATGGCTTTGGCCAGTTGGGCAACGGCACAGCAACCTTTAACATCAATGTCCCGGTCACAGTGGCGAGCAACGTGGTGGCCGTCGCCGGCGGCGCGTATCATTCGCTGTTTGTAAAAACGGACGGCACGCTCTGGGCGATGGGTCGGAATGACCTTGGCCAGTTGGGCACCGGCACGACCAACGGTACCAACTTGCCGGTCTTGGTAAATAATGGTGGTTTGCTGGCAACTGTTTTAGCCAAGGCACCGCTGGCCACACACTCGTTGGCAATCGCGGAAATCATTCCGCCGGTAATTCCGCTCGCCATCACCACCCAACCGGTCAGCGCGGTGGTGGGATTAGGGCAGGCGGCCAGTTTGAGTGTCAGCAATACCGGCACGGCGGTGAGTTATCAATGGTTCAAGGACGGCGTGCTCTTGTCCGGGCAGACAAACCGCACAGTGACGTATGGATCCTGCCAGTTCACCAACACCGGTAATTACTCCGTGGTGCTCCGGAACGCGCAGGGCATGCGGATCAGTTTCCCGGCCAGCCTAAGTCTTTCCAACGCCCCGCTGCTGGTGTGGGGCTATAATGGCAATGGCCAGTTGGGCAATGGCACGATCAACGATACTAATCTACCGATCACGGTGGCGAGCAACGTGGTGGCCGTGGCCGGTGGCGACGGGCATTCGCTGTATGTGACAGCGGACGGCACACTGTGGGGCATGGGCTATAATGGCGATGGCGAGTTGGGAAACGGCACGACGAGCGACACCAACGTGCCAATCGTGGTGGCGAGCAATGTGGTGGCGGTGGCCAGTGGTGGGTATCATTCGCTGTATGTGACGTCGGACGGCACGCTGTGGGCCATGGGCGGCAATGGCAACGGCCAGTTGGGCGACGGCACGGCCAACGATACTAACTTGCCGGTCGTCGTCGCGAGCAATGTCGTGGCGGTGGCCAGTGGTGGGTTTCATTCGCTGTATGTGACGTCGGACGGCACGCTGTGGGCCATGGGCGGCAATGGCAATGGCCAGTTGGGCGACGGCACGACCAACGATACTAACTTGCCGGTCGTCGTCGCGAGCAATGTGGTGGCGGTGGCCGGCGGCAGGTATCATTCGCTGTATGTGACGGCGGACGGCACACTGTGGGGCATGGGCTACAATGGCGATGGCGAGTTGGGTAATGGCACGCTCACCACGACCAACCTGCCGGTCGTCGTCGCGAGCAATGTGGTGGCCGTGGCCGCTGGCGGATCGCATTCGTTGGTTGTGAAAACCGACGGCACGCTGTGGGCCATGGGCGGCAATGGCAACGGCCAGTTGGGCAACGGCACGACCAACGATACCAACGTGCCGGTCGTGGTGGCGAGCAATGTGGTGGCCGTGGCCGGTGGCTCGGTGCATTCGCTGTTTGTGAAAACCGACGGCACGCTCTGGGGCATGGGCGCCAATTACTATGGCCAGTTGGGCAACGGCACGACCAACAACACCAGCGTGCCGGTCGTGGTAAACAAGGGAAGCTTGCTGACCACCGTTCTGGCCAAGGAACCGATTGCTCAGCATTCCTTGGTAATCGCGGAGATCATCATACCGGCAGCAACCCCGCCGGCCATCACCACCCAACCGATCAGCGCGGTGGTGGGGTTGGGACAAGCCGCCAGTTTGAGCGTCAGCAATACCGGCACGGGACCGGTTGGCTATCAATGGTTCAAGGACGGCGTGCTCTTGACGGGCCAGACCAACAGTTCGCTGTCGTTTACTTCATTACAGTCCACTAACAGCGGCGGTTACTCGGTGGCGATCACGAACTCGCAAGGGATGATCATCAGTTTTCCGGCCAGCCTGAGCCTCTCCAACGCGACCCTGATGGCTTGGGGCGACAACAACTCTGGCCAGTTGGGCATCGACTCGAGTGTCGCTCAAACCAACTTACCCGTCGAGGTGACGAGCAACGTGGTGGCCGTGGCCAGCGGCGGGTTGCATTCGCTGTTTGTGAAAGCGGACGGCACGCTTTGGGGCATGGGCGCCAATTTCGATGGCCAGTTGGGTAACGGCACAACCGCTGGCACGAATGTGCCGGTCATGGTAGCGAGTAACGTCGTGGTCGTGGCTGATGGTGAGGTTCATTCACTGTTTGTGAAAGCGGACGGCACACTCTGGGCCATGGGTGACAACAACGATGGCCAGTTGGGCCACGGCACGACCAGTAACACGAATCTGCCGGTCATGGTGGCAAGTAATGTCGTGGCCGTGGCCGGTGGCGAGTATCATTCGTTGTTTGTGAAAGCGGATGGCACGCTCTGGGCCATGGGTGACAACAACGATGGCCAGTTGGGCAACGGCACGACCAATAACACGAGCCTGCCAGTCGTGGTGGCAAGTAACGTCGTGGCCGTGGCCGGTGGCAGTTTCCATTCGCTGTTTGTGAAAGCCGACGGCACGCTCTGGGCCATGGGTGACAACAACGATGGCCAGTTGGGCAACGGCACGACCAATAACACGAGCCTGCCAGTCGTGGTGGCAAGTAACGTCGTGGCCGTGGCCGGCGGGGGAGCGTATACGCTGTTTGTGAAGGCGGACGGCACGCTCTGGGCCATGGGCTCGAATTTCTATGGCCAGTTGGGCAACGGCACGAGTGTCGCTCAAACCAATGTGCCGGTCCTGGTGGATCTTGGCGGGGCGACGGTCGCCGTTCTGGCCAAGGAAGCAATGGCCTATCATCCATTGGTAATTACGGGCGGGCTTTCTCTCCAGACGACAGTGAGCGGCACCGCCAATCCATCGGGCGGGGGGACGATCACCGGTGGTGGTCCATACAACGCGGGGACGAATGTGGTGCTCACCGCGAGCGCGAACACCGGGTACCTGTTCACCAATTGGAGCGATGGCACGACCAATTTGACGGACACCATTACGGTGCCGGCGACGAATATCACGTACACAGCCAACTTTGTGGTGGCGGCGACGATCACAGTCAACAGCAGCACGAATGTCGGTGGCGCTGTCACCGGCAGCGGAACCTTTGCGGTTGGCAGCACGAACCAGCTCGCTGCCGTGGCCTCCAATGGCTGGCTGTTTGTGAGTTGGAGCGACGGTTCGACAAATAATCCATACGCCATCACCGTTCCGGGCACGAACATCACCTACACAGCGGATTTCACGCTGGCAACCCCGCCCACTATTATCATGCAACCAATCAGCACGGTAGTGGGACTCGGGCAGGCCGGCAGCTTGAGCGTCAGCAACACCGGTACGGCACCCGTTAGTTATCAATGGTTCAAGGATGGCGTACTCTTAGCGGGGCAGACCAATCAGACATTGACGTATGGTTCCTGCCAATTCACCAACACCGGCAGTTACACGGTGGTGATCACAAACTCGGTCGGCATGACGATCAGTTTCCCGGCCAGCCTGAGTCTGTCCAATGCCACGCTCTTGGCGTGGGGTAATAATGCCGATGGTGAGTTGGGCTTGGGCAGCGCAGCCTCCAACCGGGTCAACCTGCCGGCCGCGGTGGCCAGCAACGTGGTGGCGGTGGCGGCCGGCCATGCACACTCGCTGTATGTGACGGCGGACGGCACGCTCTGGGCGATGGGCGCCAATGACTCCGGTCAATTGGGCAATGGCACGACCAACCCGACCAACCAACCGGCCGCAGTGGCCAGTAACGTGGTGGCCGTCGCCGGTGGTTGGAGCTGGTCGCTGTTTATCAAAGCCGACGGCACGCTCTGGGCCATGGGCGCCAATGACTCCGGTCAATTGGGCAATGGCACGACCAACCAGACCAGCCTACCGGTCGCGGTGGCAAGCAACGCGGTGGCGGTGGCGGCCGGCTATTCGCACTCGCTGTATGTGACGGCGGACGGCACGCTCTGGGCGATGGGTAATAATTACTCCGGCCAGTTGGGCAATGGCACATCCCGTAACCAGACCAACCTACCGGTAGCAGTCGCCAGCAATGTGGTGGCGGTGGCGGCCGGCGAATCGCACTCGTTGTATGTGACGGCGGACGGCACGCTCTGGGCCATGGGTTCAAATAACGATGGCCAGCTGGGCAACACCATCACGACCAGTAGTGGCACCAATCTGCCGGCGGCAGTCGCCAGCAACGTCGTCGCAGTGGCCAGTGGCTATAATCATTCGCTGTTTGTGACAGCCGATGGCACACTCTGGGCCACGGGATATAATTACGATGGCGAGTTGGGCAATGGCACGAATGCAAACACCAATTTGCCGGTCGTAGTCGCCAGCAACGTGGTGGCCGTCGCCGGTGCCGTAAATTTCTCGTTGTTTATCAAAGCCGACGGCGCACTCTGGGCGATGGGCTCCAATAACTCCGGCCAGTTGGGCAATGGCACGACTAATAATGGTACCAACGTGCCGGTCTTGGTAAATAACGGTGATTTGGTGGGCAGTATTCTAGCCAAGGAATCAACCGCTTATCATTCACTGGCAATCGCAGAATTCTATCCACCCCTGGCGACAGTGCAGGTCGTCGCCAATCCGGTGGGCGGGGGGACGGTTGCCGGTGGTGGCACGTACAATGTGGGGACGAATGTGTCACTCACCGCGAGTGCGAACAATGGTTACCTGTTCACCAGTTGGAGCGACGGTACGGTGGATAATCCGGATTTAATCACGGTGCCGGCGACCAACATCACGTACGCGGCCAACTTTGGCGTGGCGGTCACGCTCACGGGCACCAGCAGCACGAATGTCGGTGGCGCTGTGACGGGCAGCGGGACTTTTGTGGTGGGCAGCACGAACCAGCTCACGGCCGTGGCCTCCAATGGCTGGCTGTTTGTGAGTTGGAGCGACGGCACGACGAATAATCCCGATGCGATCGTTGTGCCGGCGACGAACATCACGTATACGGCAATCTTCCAGCCGGTGGTGTACACGTGGACCAATTTCGTTGGCGATCCGGGCGTGACCGGTACCACCGATGGCACCGGTAGCGCGGCGCAGTTTAGCTTGCCAGCCGGCGTGGTGGTGGACAACGCGGGCAACGTGTTTGTGGCCGACTACGCCAACCACACGATTCGGAAGGTAACATCGGCCGGGGTGGTGACGACGCTGGCGGGCAGCGCCGGCGTGACCGGCACCAACGATGCCACCGGCAGTGCGGCGCGGTTTAACTGGCCGCATGGCTTGGCGCTGGACAACGCCGGGAATGTGGTTGTGGCGGACTACTCCAATCACACGATTCGGCAGGTCACCATGGCGGGAGTGGTGACGACGCTGGCGGGCAGCGCCGGCGTGACCGGGACCAACGATGCCACCGGCAGCGCGGCGCGGTTCAACTCACCGACTGGCGTGGCGGTGGACAGCGCGAGCAACGTGTATGTGGCGGACTATGCCAACCACATAATTCGACAGCTGATACCGCAGGCGACAGACGGGGGGACGAATTGGTTGGTGACGACGGTGGCGGGCCGCGCGGGCGTGACCGGGACCAATGACGGCGCCGGCAGTGCGGCGCAATTCAACGATCCGGCCGGCGTGGCGGTGGATCGCGCAGGCAACGTGTTCGTGGTGGATCAGCACAACCACACCATTCGGCAGTTGAGCGCGGTACCGGCGCGGACGAAGGCTCGGCGGTTCGTGCGGGCGGTGACGACCATCGGGGGCAGTCCGGGGAATTCTGGCACCAGCGATGGGGCCGGCAGTGCGGCCCGGTTTGACGATCCTTTCAGCGTGGCGGTGGACAGCCTAGGCAACGTGTTTGTGGCGGATCAGTACAACAACCGCATCAGCACCAGCAAGTCGCTGGGTGTGCCGCCGGTGACGCTCACGGTCTTGGCCGGTAATGGCGGAAATGCAAGTGGTGGCGGTTCCTACACCAGTGGCAGTAATGCAGTGCTGACGGCGACGGCCTCGAACGGCTGGTCATTTGTGAGTTGGAGTGACGGTGCCACAAACAATCCGTACACCATTGCCGTGCCGGCCACGAATTTCACGTACACGGCGGACTTCCAGCGGCAGACGGCCACGATTACCGGCGGCACCAATCCGGAGAACGGTGGGTCAGTCAGTGGTGGCGGAACGTACATCACGGGCACGAACGTGCAACTCACGGCGAGTGTGAACAGTGGGTGGACATTCACCGGCTGGAGCGACGGCGTGATGAACACCACACGCACTGTCACCGTGCCGACAACCAACGTCACTTACACGGCGAACTTCCAGCAACTGACCGCAACGATCACAGCGCAGGCCAACCCGCCAGCGGGCGGCCTGGTCAGCGGTGGCGGCGTGATCAACGACGGCGCGACTGCGACGGTCATCGCTGTTCCCAACGCCGGTTACCAGTTTATCAACTGGACCGAAAGCGGCACCCCGGTCAGCACCGCCGCGAGTTACTCGTTCACCGTCACGGCAAATCGCAATCTGACCGCAAATTTTGGCAACGGCCTGACAATTACGACCAGCAGTCTGTTGCCGGCCGGCACCAACGGTATTTCGTACAGGCAATTGTTCCAAGCGACCGGCGGTTATCCGGCCTACACGTGGGCGTTCAGTGCGGGGCGGCTGCCACCGGGCTTGACGTTGAATGCGAGCAGCGGCGCGCTCAGTGGCAAACCGACCGCCGCCGGCGTCTACAATTTCCGCGTCAATGTGACCGATAGTCAGCACCAGTCGGCGTCGAATGATTTCAGCGTGGCCATCGGCAATGTGGCCGGCCCATTGGCCGGCACCTACACGGGCTTGCTGTTGGCCACCAACGCGCCGCCGTGCGCCGGGGCCGGTTTTGTCAAGATCGTGCTGGCCAAGACCGGGGCCTTTGCCGGCAACCTGACACTGGCTGGTCAGAAGACGGCGTTCACCGGTCGGTTTGACGCGACCGGCCACGCGACCAACACCGTCGCCGGTGTGAGTGTGGTGCTGCAAACGGACATGCACAACGGCAGCGGGCAGATTAGCGGGGTGATCACCGGCAGCGGGTTCATGGCCGTGCTGTTGGCCGAATTGCCCAACACCAGCCCGATGTGGCAAGGGACGTACACGGTGGCATTGAGCCCGGCCGATGCGACGGCGACGAATGTGCCGCAAGGCTACGGCTATGCGACGTTGGTCGTCAGTCGGCGCGGCAGTGGCAGCTTGAGCGGAGTGCTCAATGACGGCACGAAGGTGACGACCACGGCGGCGGTGTTGCGCTCCGGGCTGTGGCCAGTGTACGTGCCGTTGTATCAGCACGCCGGGGTCTTGGCCGGCTGGGTGACGTTGGCGACGAATACGGAGGTGACCGGGGTGCTGGATTGGTGTGCGCCGGCGCGCCCAAGCTATGCGGCCTTCAGCACCACGCTGACACTGAACGGTTCGCAATACACGACCGGGCCGGCGCCACTGGCCGGCATCTGGGACGTGACAGTGGCGGGCGGCGGGTTCAGCAATCTGGTGAAAACGGTGACGATCGATGCCAACGGCGACGTGACGGTGATTAATCCCGGCGCGGATGATTTGACGTTGAAGTTGCTGACGACGGCGAAGGTCTATCGGATTGTGTTTGCAGGCTTTCAACAACAGACGACGCTGACCGGGCAATTTACCGGGAGCTTCAAGGCGACGGTTGGCGGCAAGGCGATTGTGTTTAACGGGCTGCTGTTACAGGCGCAGCGCGCGGGGGCCGGGTTGTTCCAAAATGGGACGGGCCTGACTGGCGGGGTCACCATCGAACCGGTTCCGTGACGGGCGGACGCCTGCGGAAATTTGTCAACGACAGGAGAAATCCAATGAAGAAATTATGGCTGGTAATGACGTTGAGCATCGGCTGCGGTTTCACAATGCGCACGTTCGCGGATGTGCAAGACGTGCGGCTCAGCGGTGATTTGCGGTTGCGCGGGTATTACTTGAACAGCGCGGGCGCGGATGTGGGTGGGGGGACGTACGTCCAGACGCCCGGCGACACGCAGTTGTTTGTGCAGCGGACGCGCGTCTCGGTGGCCGCGGACCTGGCCGACCAGGTCCTGGTGGTCATGACGCTCACGGCGAACGGGATCTGGGGGCAGACGGCAGGATTGGGCCTGACAGCGGGTACCCAGAGCTGGGCGGTGGGGATGGATGAAGCCTATGTCCAACTCCGTGATTTGTTCGGGAGCCCGGCCACATTGCAAGTCGGCCGCCAGTATCTAAATTACGGCACCGGGCTGATTATCAGCAGTTTTGACGAGGCGTATAACTTCGATGCCGGGCGGTTGGTTTTGGATTGCCATCCGCTGACGATTGACCTGGTGGCCGGGCAATTGGTGAATGGTCAGACGTTCGTGGCGCGGCCGTTGGGCGGCCAATCGGACCTGGTGTTTGTCAATGCCAAGTATGCCGTGAGCGGGGCGGCACTCAAAGTCGTTGAAGGCTACTTTGGTTGGGCGTCGCAAACCGCCAGCCACCCACATTCGTTCGCGATCTCTGGTCCGACCACCCCGTCCCCGCTGCTGATTGGCCTGCGCTCGGACTGGGTGCTGGCCAAGGGGTTGACTGCGGCCGTGGAAGGCGCCTATGAGTTTGGGGATGCCGGGTTGCCGGCCGGTTACGCCAAAAACATCAGCGCCTTCATTGCCAACGCGGCGGTCAAATACAGTCTGGCGGGCGTGAGTTGGGCGCCGGTGTTGAATGCGACCTACACCTATGCCCAAGGTGGCGGCGGCAGCGGGTTGCGCCACGACTTCGTGCCGTGGTTTGACATGGCGGAAGGCTACAATGGCTCCGTGTTTGCGCCGGCCTTGGATGACATCCAAATCTTCAATCTGGGGGCGGCGGTCAAGCCGTGGGCGAACACGACGTTGGCCGTGCAAGGCTACTACTACCTGCGCGCAGCGCGGGGGAGTGACGTGTGGAGCAACCCCGACGCCGACCTCGGTGGTCCGGCGTTTGTCAATCTGACGGAAGCCGCCATCGCGGTGAATTCCGCTTCGGCCAACATCCTTAACTCGCCGGGACTGGGCTGGGAAGGGGACGCGATTCTCGGCTATGACTATAGCAAAGCGGTGCGGTGCCAATTGGTTTATGGCGCGTTCATTCCGGATGGACAGAGTTTCCGGGGTGTCGCCGCGCATGTCGTGCATGAAGTGCGCGGCGAACTCACCGTCAAGTTCTAAGTGAATAACGCGAACAGTTGGTCTTCTTTGGCGACATGTTTCTCCATGTCGGTCAAAAAGGACCGCAACGCTGACCAGTGTTCACCTTTGCATTTGTTTAAGCTGCAGCGGGCGAGCAACGCATTCAAGCGGTGCGCTTTCGTTAGCAGCGTCGCGTGTTCTGCGCGCAATTCGGCGATGACTTTGGACGTCGGCTTGCCGGGGTCGTCAGCCAACATCAATGGAAACACCCGGCTCTCTTCGTCGGCGAAATGCGCAAAAATCTTTTTGGTGATGAATTGCTGGATCTCAGCAAATTGTTGGGCCGCCTCCGGTGGCCGGGCGCCCGTGAACAAACGGCGGAAGTTCCAGATGCTGAGCGACAGCAGCACGTGGTCAGCCTGGGCAACCTGCAAAATTTGAAAACGATCCGGCGGGTGACTCATGAGTGTTAATTAAACCTGATGGCGATCTGAAACAATCAATTTTGTTGGGCACGCCAACCTGACTGTTCGTGTTAGCGCGCGGCCAGCGAGACGCAGATGATTTCCCGGTCGTTGCGGAGAAAGACACAGCGGTCCGCGTACGCCGGGTGGGACCAGACCACCTTGCGACCAGCGGCGGTGTTGGTCGGCTCCAGCAGATGGGTCCGGCTGATCTCATGGTAGCCCTGCGGATCAAGCCGGGCAATGATCAGATCCCCGGCTTCGTTGTTGAGAAAGAACCGGTCACCGTTTTTCACCAGAAACGCATTGGCCCAGCGGGTCGGCTTGCCATCAGCGGTCGTGGCCGCGAGGGTTTCCCAGACACGTTCGCCGGTGTCGGCTTTCAAGCAGCGCAATTGGCCGTAGCTGCAGACGCCATAGATGTACCCGGCCTCAATGACCGGTGTGCACATGATCCCGTGCAAGCCGTCGGTATTCTTTTCGTCATCCCGCTGGCCGCGCCACAACACCGTGGCGGCGGGCTGGTCAGCCTTGAGTTGCAGCATCAACGAGCCATTGAAGAATGCCGTGACCAACAGCCGATTGTCCCGGTAGTACGGCGTCGCGACAGTCAGCCCATTGCGGATCGGGAACGGTTCCGACCAATCGACCGCACCCGTTGCCGGGTTCAGGGCGGCCAGTTCCTCCGGCGTCCAGACAATCAATTGGCGTTTGCCGCCGGCCTGAATGATGATTGGTGACGAGTAACCCGGTTCTTTGGCCGAGAGCGCCCGCCAGAGCTCCTGGCCGGTCTCCTTGTCGAAGGCAATCACACCGGTGCCAGCCCCGCCGACCAAACAGATCAATTTGTTGCCGTCGAGTAATGGATTTGCCGCAAACCCCCAAATCGGCACGGATACATGGAAGTCCTGTTTGAAATTGCGCTCCCAGATGACCTTGCCGGTTGGCGCATCCAGACAGAGCAGGTTTCCCTCAGTGCCAAGCGTGTAGACTTTGCCGCCGCCAACGACCGGCGTCGTGCGGGGACCAGCCGGATAACTGACGGTGTAGGGACATTCATACTCGTGCTGCCACACGATCCGCCCGTCGGTCGCATTCAGGCAGAGCACCCGTTCAACCCCACGAACCGGGCTGCGCCCGAATTGGTTGGTCGGATTTTGGACGCCCGGCGCCAGCAGCCGGTCAGTGACATAGACCCGCCCGTTGGCAACGGCCGGGCCGCTATACCCGCCGCCAATTGGGGTGTGCCAGCGCACCGGCGGTCCGCCGGGCGGAAACTCCGTCAGGATTTTGTTTTCCCGCCAGATGGCATCGCGTTGCGGTCCGAGCCATTGCGGCCAATCGTCGGCGCGTCCGGCGGTAGCCGCCAACCCGCCGGCGAGCAGGAGCACAACCAATAGCGGGATTCGAAGAATCAGAATTCGACTCACTGGTGTGTGACGGAACATGCGCTAAATTTGCCAGTTGTTCCGCGGATCGTCAATGCACTGGTTAAACTTGTCGTCGGGGAAATCCGGGTGTCACAAATGCGTGACAACTTTTTTCTGCACCGCGATCAAGCCGGCAAAGAAATTTTTTTGATCCGGAAAAATTTTCTTGCGATCAAAATCACGGTCGCTATGCTGCGCGTTGCTTTCGGCGAAAGCATCGGTAAGTGAGTGATTGTGAATAACTTGTTAACAGCTTGGAATCCCAGGCCGTGGCTTGGAAGAACCAGTTGCGAGTGCCAAGCGAAGATTTCGGACCAATTCACAGTTCTCCAGTGGCGGATACAAAGTCGGGCTAGTTTGGGCGGGTACGAGCCGGTTTAGAAGCCGGGTGATTTTCTCAGTAACTGCCGGTCGGTGTTGTTGTGGTAAAGCCGAACTTTGTGCCTGACCGCCCGGTGCCTCCGTCCAAGCGCAAGCAAATCATAATTGGGGAGTGTCAACAGTTTGTGAATAACTTTGAGCAGTTACTGTGGGAGCCGGCATGACGCGCGGTCACGATCAGGTTTGGAAAGAGGCCTGTCCGGTCTTGCAGGGCATGTTAAATGCGGATCTGTTTGCGCGGTGGTTTGCCGCCATTCGGCCCATCGAAATCAAGGACGGCACGCTGGTCCTCGGCGTTGCCAATGAGTTCAGCCAGATTTGGTTGCACGACAATTTTCTACCGCTGGTTCGCGAAGTTGTGAACAAAAACGCCAAGGATCCACTGCGGGTCAAATTCGTCGTGGACAGCCACGCGCCCCAACTGAAACACGGGCCGGCAAAACCGCAGCTGGAAGTCGCGGTCCGGCCGGCGCTCGATCTCAAGCTCAACCCCCGGTACACCTTCGACACCTTCGTCGTCGGCCCGAACAACAGCTTTGCCCATGCCGCCGCGCTGGCCGTGGCGCAGGCGCCGGCCCGGGCGTACAACCCATTTTTCATGTACGGCGGGGTTGGCCTGGGCAAGACCCACCTGATGAACGCCATCGGTCATTGTGCCGCCAGCGGGACCAAGCCCGGCCGGGTCTGCTACGTCACCTGTGAACAATTCACCAACGAATATATTCACGCGATTCAGGAAAATACCATCATCAAGTTCCGCAAGAAATACCGGCAGATGGATGTGCTGTTGATTGACGACATCCAGTTCCTTGGCGGCAAGGAGCGGACGCAGGATGAATTCTTCCACACCTTCAACAGCCTGTTCGACGCGCACAAACAAATCGTGCTGTCCAGTGACCGGCCCGCGGCCGAGATTGCCAATCTGGAGAGCCGGTTGGTGTCGCGCTTCGAATGGGGGCTTGTCACCGAATTACAGCCGCCGGCGCTGGAGACCCGCATCGCGATTCTGAAAAAGAAAGCCGCGGCGCTCAATGTGCAAATCCCGGATCACATCCTCGAATACCTAGCCGAGCGGATTCGCACCAACATCCGCCGGTTGGAAGGCGCCTTGATCCGCCTCGCGGCACACACGGCGTTTACCGGCAAGGAACTGACCAGTGACCTGCTCGACACGTTGTTGCACGACGCGTTTCATGAGGAAGCCAAGCGCGCGGTTACCGTGGATTTGATCCAGCGCAAAGTGGCCGAGCATTTTGACATCCGGTTGGCCGACATGACCAGCCGGCGGCGCCCGCAAAATGTTGCGTTCCCCCGGCAAGTTGCCATGTACCTGAGCCGGACGTTGACCGACCGGTCCCTGGTCGACATCGGGGAGAGTTTTGGCGGACGTGACCACGGCACCGTGATGCACGCCTGTCGGCTAATCGAAACGAAGATGACGACCGATAACCGGCTGCGCCAATCAGTCTTACACTTGGAGACGGCGTTACAACGCTGAGCAGCGGCAAACTGCGACGCGAACCGAAAACCAGCAGTGGTGCTCGCGCGCGCTAACTCGGTTGCAGGAATGTAGCCAAGCAACCAGTAATTTGCTAGTTTCCGGTCCATGCGGATCCTGTACATCGACATTGATACTTTACGCCCCGACCATCTGGGCTGCGCCGGCTATCACCGGCCGACTTCGCCAAACATCGATCAGCTCGCGGCGCAAGGGGTGCGCTTCGAGAATTGCTACGTCTCTGACGCGCCCTGCCTGCCGAGTCGGTCCAGCCTGTTCACCGGCCGGTTTGGGATCCATACCGGTGTGATTAACCACGGCGGGGTCGCCGCCGATCCGGTTATTGAGGGTTGCGACCGGGGTTTCCGCCAGCAACTCGACCGCACTTCCTGGATGCGTCAGTTGCGCAACGCGGGATTGCGCACGGTTTCCATCAGCACATTTGGCGAACGGCATTCGGCGTGGTGGTTCGACGCCGGATTCAACGAGCTGCACAACCAGGGGCAGGGCGGCTTGGAGACCGCTGCGGAAGTCACGCCGATTGCGCTCGACTGGATTAACCGTCATGGCCGGTCGGACAACTGGTTTCTGCACTATCATATCTGGGATCCACACACCCCGTACCGGGCCCCCGCCGAGTTCGTCAATCGGTTCCGTGACACCCCCTTACCGGCCTGGTACACTGAAGAAATCCGGCAACAACACTGGCGCAGTGCCGGCCCGCATTCCGCCCAAGAGGTCAACGGGTTCGGCAACGAACAATGGGTCGAGCAGGCGCGGCACCTGTATCCCCAGCAACCGACGGTCATCGACTCGCTCGCCGCCGCGCGGTTGATGTTCGACGGCTATGACGCCGGGGTGAGCTATGCTGACCATCACGTCGGCATCGTTCTCAAGGCGTTGGCGGACCAGGGTGTCCTGGCGGACACCGTTGTGGTTGTTTCCTCCGACCACGGTGAAACCCTCGGGGAGTTGAACGCGTACGGCGACCACCAGTTTGCCGACAGCATTACGACCCGCGTCCCGCTGATTGTCCGCTGGCCGGGCGTGACCGACAGTCAGGCGGGGCGCGTGGATCCCGGGCTTTACCACCCGAACGATTTTGCCGCCACGCTGGTCGAGTTGCTGGGCCAGCCGGTGCCGGCCAGTTGGGATGGCCGGGCGTTCACCAACGCCTTTCGCACCGGTCAATCCGCCGGTCGCGACTGGCTCGTGGTCGCGCAAGGCGCGTGGACCTGTCAACGCGGGGTCCGGTTTGGCAACCACCATTTCATTCGCTCCTATCACGACGGCTACCACGGCCTGCCGGATGTGCTGTTGTTTGATCTGCAGAATGATCCCCATGAGCAGCACGACCTCGCGCCGCAACGACCGGATCTTGTCCAGCGCGCCGGCGCATTGCTCGAACAATGGCACGCCGACATGCTGCGCACCGCGACGCAGCCGGTCGATCCGCTGGCGACCGTGCTGCGCGAAGGCGGCCCGTACCACACCCGCGGTTGTCTGCCGCAATATCTCAACCGCTTGCGGGCGACCGGCCGCGCCGAATGGGCCGACCGGCTCGCGCAAAGGCACCCGACCGAATGTTGAGCTGGCCCAGAAATTATCGACGGGTTTTCGCGGATCCGTGCGATCCGGCAACGGAGCCGGCTGGCGACATGAACCACAGCCGGCAGTAACGGGAGCGCATCGCCTTGTCACAACGACCCAATATCATTTATTTCAATCCCGACCAGATGCGGGCCGACCTGTTGGGATGCTACGGCCATCCGTTGGCGCTGACACCGAACTTCGACCGCCTCGCCCGCGAGGGGACCCGGTTCGATCAGTGTCATGTCCAGCACAGCGTCTGCACGCCGTCGCGCTGCAGTTTCATGACCGGCTGGTATCCCCATGTGCGCGGTCACCGGACGTTGTGGCACATGCTGCAACCGGATGAGCCGAACACGCTTCGCTACCTGAAGCAGGCGGGTTACGCGGTCCATTGGATCGGCAAAAATGACCTGCTGGCGCCCGGCGCATTCACGGATTCCGTCACCCGCGTCCACGACTGGCAATGGATTGAGGGCGGCCGTCGCGACATCTTCCCGCCGCAGGACGCCGGCTACCAGAGCTTTCTCTACGGCCCGGCGCCGGGCCACATGACTGACTGGTTCCAGATGGATCAGGCGGTGGAAATCCTGCGCGCGCACCGGCCGGGTGACGCCCCATTCATGCTCTTTCTGCCGTTCATCCTCCCGCACTGTCCATTCACCTGCCCGCAGCCGTGGTACGACATGGTTGACCCCGCTGCCCTGCCGCCGCTGCGGCCGGCGGATCTGCGCGACAAGCCGGCCTTTCACCGGCTCATCCGGCAATACCGGCGGCTCGCGGAAGTGGACGAGCGCACCTTGCGGAAACTGCGCGCTGTCTATCTGGGCATGATTGCCTATGTGGATACGATCCTCGGCCGGCTGCTGACGGCCTTGGACGAGACCGGACTCGCGGCGAGCACCACGGTCTTTGCCTTTTCCGATCACGGCGAGTGGGCCGGTGATTACGGCTTGGTGGAGAAATGGCCGAGCGCTCTCGATGATTGTCTGACGCGTATTCCGCTGGTCGTGCGAACGCCGGGCGGCCGGGCCGGCCAGGTTGTGACCACGCCCACGGAATGCTTCGACATCATGCCCACGACATTGGAACTGGCCGGGGTCACCTGCCGGCACACGCACTTCGCCCGCTCCATGCTCCCGCAGCTCGCCGGCGCGCCCGGTGATGCGGACCGCGCCGTGTTTGCCGAAGGCGGCTATGATCGGCACGAGCCGCACTGCTTTGAAGGGGTGGCGGGCGGATTTGAAGATGTGAGCGATCCCAACGGGATTTATTATCCAAAAGTCCGGCAGCAACAGGAACATCCCGAATCGGTTTGCCGCTGCACGATGATCCGCACTGCCACGCAGAAACTGGTTCATCGCCCCGGCGACATCAGTGAGCTTTACGATCTCGCCAGCGACCCGCAGGAACTGACCAATTTGCACGGGCGTGCGCAGCAGGCCGGGGTGCAGCAGCAGCTCGAGCGGCGCCTGCTCGACTGGTATGTGCACACCAGCGATGTTGTGCCGTGGACCCGCGAGTCGCGCGGTTTCCCCCAACCGCTGCCGTCCACCGGTCACACGCCGAACATGCGGACTGGAACACCATGACTTCGCGCCTTGGTATGCCACAGCAGACATCGATACAAGCCGCTCTCACCACCTTGAAAGTGTACGGTGACTACCCCGACCTTACTCTCAGTGCGCCTGCTGAAAGGATTGCCGGCGCATGAGCCAACGCCCTAATATCCTCTTCATCCTGACCGACCAGATGCGCTCCACTGCCATGGGGTGCGCGGGAGTTGAAGTTGTACGCACACCCCACCTCGACCGACTCGCGAGTGAAGGCACCCGTTTTATCAATGCCGTCGCCAACACCCCGGCCTGCACACCATCGCGGGCGTCACTCCTGACCGGTAAGCATGTCCTGACCCACGGCCTCGTGCAAAACGATATGACACTGGGCTTCGACCATCGCGCCATTGGCCAATGCTTCACCGGGGCGGGCTATCGTAGCGCCTATATCGGTAAGTGGCATGTGGACGGTGTCAACCGCGGCGGCTACATCCCGCCCGGACCGCGGCGGCAAGGCTTTGCTGACTTTTGGGCCGGGACCGAGTGCAACCACGACTATTTTAACGGCTACTACTACGACGATGCCACGCGACAACCGATCTGGTTCGATGGCTACGAACCCGACGGCCAAACCAATCTGGCCATCAACTATCTGGAAAAACAGGCGCGGAATCGCGATCCGTTCTGCCTCTTCCTCTCGTGGAGCCCGCCGCATTGCCCCTACGAGGCTGTTCCCGATTCGTACCGCCGACTCTATCCGCCCGCGGAGATCGCCTTGCTGCCCAATGCCACCGGGTCGGGCATCCAGAACCCGGGCGGACTGAGCGACACCGCGCAACAACTCCGCAAGCGGCAGATTATCAGCGGCTACTATGCCCACATCAGCGCAATTGACGCCTGCGTCGGTCGGCTGATGGCGGCGCTTGATGCTGGCGATTTGCGCCGGAACACCATCGTCGTCTTCACCAGCGACCACGGGGATATGCTCTTCAGTCACAATCGCGGCTGGAAGTGCAAGCCATGGCGCGAATCCGTGGGCATCCCACTGATTATGCGCTGGCCCGGCATCATCCCCGCCGGCCACGTAACCCGCGGTCCGATCAGCGTGGTCGATCTAATGCCGACGCTGCTGAGACTTGCCGGGGTCGTCATCCCTGGCGATGTTGAGGGAAAGAACCTGGCCGCGTTTGTCCGCGGCGATGAAACGGCAGCTCAGGAGAGCGTCTACATCAATTTCCCCTGCATGAACAAAACATGGAACATGCCGGGTTGGCGCGGCGTCGTCACCCGGACCCACACCTATGCCGCCACGCCTGAAGGTCCATGGCTTCTCTACGATGATATTGCCGATCCGTTCCAGATGGCCAACCTGGCGGAATCAACCGAATCCCGGCCCCTGCTGAAACAACTGGACGGGTTGACCCGGCGGTGGCTGGCGGAGACCCGCGACGACTTCGCGCCGCCGGCGGTCATTGCCGAGCGCTTCATTCCCAACCGCAACCCGTGGCATTTCGTGACGCCCCCACCACTCGAACCGGTCATTGCCGAGCGACAAGCGACCCCGTACGTAACAATGGGAAACGGGACAGCCCGCTGAAAATCAGAATGTGCAAAAGAAAGTGACCAGCATGCGCGCGCAACCGAACTTCCTCAGTTCCGATACCCCGTGTTTAACTGGCGCGTGAAAACGGACAGAAACGAATGCTGCCCACAGACCCAATGAACCGCAGACACGTCACCGTGAAACCCCGCCGCCATCCCCATATCCTCCTCATCTGCACGGACGAGCAGGCGCCCCAATACATGGGCTGCATGGGGGATCCCATTGCCCGCACTCCGAATCTCGACCGGCTGGCCGCGCGGGGCGTCCTGTTCCGGAATGCCTACTGTAACAACCCGATTTGTGTGCCGGGCCGCTACTCGATGCTGACCGGCAAATATGTGCGCGAACTCGGATCGCTGGAATACGGCACCGGACTTGATCCGCGGACCTGGACCTATCCCAAACACTTTGTCCGGGCGGGCTACCAAACCACGTGCGTCGGCAAACAGCATTTCATGGGTCTGGAACAGATGCATGGCTGGATGTTCCGGCCGTATGGCGATATGGAGCTGTGTCCCACCGGCGGCCGGCCGAAGAGTCCCGGCTTCACTGGTGACCCGTTCCAAGGTACGCTCGGTGACGTTCCCGGCCGCCCGCCGGGCAATCTGGCTGGTTGGGTTCGCGCGGCCGGACCCAGCGCCAAGGGGTTTATCAACTTTGATCACCTGGTGACCGCCAGCGCCCAGCTGCACCTGCGCGACTACTTCCAGCCGGTGATCATGGGGGAATACCAACCGGACCGGCCGCTGCTGTTCCAGGTCAGTTACAAGTGCCCACACTGGCCGTTCTGGGCGCCGCGCGAACTTTTCGAGCACTACCGGAAACTGGTGCAGCTGCCGCGCATCCCGCCGGATGCGCCGGGGAACTTTTTCCTCGACCACCAGCACCGCGGCGAACAACCCTTTGCGAACACCGCCGCCGAGATTCTTAATGCGCGGGCTGCAAACCATGCGCTGATTGATCTGGTTGACCGGGAACTCGGCAAAGTTCTGGATTGCGCGCGGGACCTGGGAATTCTCGACAATCTGTTGATCGTCATGCAGAGCGATCATGGCGAGATGAACGGTAATCACGGTTGTTGGGGCAAGGGCCGCGCCTACGAGCACTCGGTTCGTGTCCCACTGCTGGTTTCCTTGCCGGGCACGATTCCCGCGGGACTCGTGATCGACGCGCCGGTCTCCAATCTCGATGTCTTTCCCACTCTCTGCGACTACGCCGGCATCGCGGCGCCGGCCGGCCTGCGCGGCGAAAGTCTGCGGACGCTGATTGATGGCCGGGACCGGAACCGGTGGCAGTCGCGACCGATCATTGCCGAATATTTCAATTGGCGGCGCGGCTGGACGATGGTCCGGCGCGGCCATCTCAAATATGTCGACTACTGGGGGCATCCCCACGACACAGTTCCGCTCGACTGTTGGGATCGGACCGGCTGGCAACGGGCTGTCCAGCTCTTCGATCTGTTGGCCGATCCCGCTGAGCAGATCAACTTGGCGAACAATCCGGCGCACTCCAGTGTGTGCCTGGAATTGCAGGCCATCATTGACGCCCTGCCCGTCCCCTTCCGTTGGGATGAAGCCGCCGAGAGCCGGCGGTACGCGCCCAATCCCGGGTCCATTTAAAAACCAATAAAATCGAACGAGAAATCACCATGTTGCCATTCCGTCAGATCCACCTCGACTTCCATACGCATGCCGCCATTGCCGGCATCGGCGCTGATTTTGACCCGCAGGAATTCGCCGATACTCTGGTGCAAGCCCGTGTTAATTCCATCAACCTCTTCGCCCGCTGTCACCACGGCTACCTCTACTACAAATCCACGCGTTTCCCCCAGTTTCAGCACCCGCATTTGACCCGTGATCTCCTGCGGGAACAGATCGCGGCCTGCCACGCCCGCGCGATCAAAACGCCGATTTACGTCTCCGTGCAATGGGACGCCCTCGCTGCCGAATTGCACCCCGAATGGCTGGTGCGCGGGACGCACGGCAACGTGAACGTCGGCGCCTTTAATCCCGGGTTCTACAATTTCCTCTGCCTCAACTCGCCGTACGCTAACTACCTTCAGGATCTCGTCGCCGAAATCATGGGCACGCTCCCCGGCGACGGCTTCTGGTTCGACATCCTGCTGCCCTACGACTGCGCCTGCCACCACTGTCGCGGCCAGATGTTGGAACAGGGGCTGGACCCGGCCGATGAAAAAGTCCGGCGGCAGTTCGCCAAGGAAACCCTTTGGCGGTTCAAGCGGGACATGAGCGCCTTCGTCCGCCGCCGGCAGCCGGCCGGCCTGCTCTTCTACAATGCCGGCCACGTCGGGCCGACCCTGCGGCGCGAACTGGACGCCTTCACCCATCTTGAACTCGAGAGCCTGCCCAGCGGCCAGTGGGGCTATGACCATTATCCCGCAACCGTCCGCTACGCGCGGACCCTCGGCAAAGAGACGCTCGGGATGACCGGAAAATTCCACACTGCGTGGGGCGACTTCCACTCATTCAAAAACCCCGAAGCGCTGGCCTTTGAGTGCTTCAGCATGCTGGCCCAGACCGCCAAGTGTTGCGTCGGCGACCAACTCCATCCGCGCGGCCGCATCTGTCCGCACACTTATGAACTGATCGGCACAGTCTACCGGGAGGTCGAGCAGCGTGAGCCGTGGTGCGCCGGGGCTGTGGCCGTGGCGGACATCGGCGTGTTGACACCGGAAGAACATGGCGGCGACGGCGCCATGGACGCCCTGCCGAAGGTCATCAAGGGTGCCATGCGTCTGCTCCAGGAGTTGCATCAGCAGTTCGACATTCTTGACAGCCAGGCAGACTTCCGTCGCTACCGCGTCCTGATCCTGCCCGATGAAATTCCGGTCGATGCCGTCCTGGCGGAAAAGATCACGGCCTATCTCGCGCACGGCGGGGCGTTGATCGCCTCGCACCGCGCCGGCTTGGATCCGGCCGGTGGCGCGTTTGTCCTGCCGTTGGGCGTCACCTACCGGGGGACAGCCGCACACACGCCGCTGTTCATCAAGCCGCGCGCGGCCTTTGCCGCCGGCCTGCCGGTGACCGAACATGTCATGTACGAGACCGGCACAGCGGTCGAGGCCGGTGCCGGCACAGAGATCCTCGCCGACAACCTCGCCCCGTATTTCAACCGTACCTGGCAACATTTTTGTTCGCACCGGCACGCTCCATCCTCCGGAAAAATTGAGGGCCCGGCGGTGGTCCAGACCGGCCGCACCATTTATTTTGCCCAGCCGATTTTCACCCAATACCACAAGAATGCGCCCCGCTGGTGTCGCACCCTGATGCGCAATGCCCTCGAACGCCTCCTCCCGCAACCCGCGTTGCGCATCCAAGCCCCGCCAACGCTCATCGCGACCATCACGCGGCAGCCGGCCCATGACCGCCAGCTCGTGCACCTGCTCCATTACGTGCCGGTGCGGACCAATGCCAGCCTGGATATCGTTGACGAGGTCATTCCGTTGCATCAGCTCGCGGTCTCCGTTCGTGCGGATCGGCCGGTGGCCACCGTGCGCTGCGTCCCGGAGCTGACTGACCTGCTCTTCACTCAGGCGGCCGGCCGCGTGCACTTCACCGTGCCAACGCTGCGGGGCTATCAAATCATTGAAATCACCGAGCGCAAACCATGACGCCAAACATTTTATTCAACACCGGCGCCGATTTACCAAACTGATCTGTTGGAAACTTGAATAACCCTTGGAGAATGAGAATATGAACACAACGCCCACCTTGAACTGGTACGACATCGGTGATTGGGGAGTCGAAGGCCGGGGTTGGACCGACACGCTCTGTCCCTACGATCGATTGCCGGCGCGGGCGGAGAAGCTGGTGCCGCAACCCGTCTGGGAACTCAGCCGGTCGGCGACCGGCATGTGCGCGTTCTTCGAGACTGACGCGCTCGCCATTCATGCACGCTGGCAGTTACGGTCGCCGCAAGTGGGCGAGGCAAACTTCCCCGTGGCCGGTTTCAGCGGGCTCGATCTATATGGCGATGACGCCGGGACGTGGCGGTGGGTCGCGGCCGGCCACCAAGTCAAAGACCAACGCCCAGAGTTTTGCCTCGTTGACGGATTGGGCGCTGGCCCGCGCCTGTACCGCGTGTACCTGCCGCTGCGCAACCCCGTCGCGCAGGTCGCGATCGGAATTCCCGCCGGGGCGCGGTTCACGCCGATCCCGCCGCGACGCCAGAAACCGTTGGTATTCTACGGAACCTCCATCGTGCACGGCGCGTACGCGTCGCACGCCGGGATCGTGCACCCGTCCATCCTCGGCCGGCGCCTGAACCGGCCGGTCATCAACCTGGGGTTCTCCGGTAACGCCAAGATGGAACCGGCTTTGGCGGAGCTGCTGGCGGAACTGGATGCCGCAATCTATGTTATTGATGCGTTGCCGAACATGGACCTCCCGCTGGTCAGCCAGCGTGCCGAGACGTTCATCCGGCTGCTGTGCGCGGCCCGCCCCGCCGTCCCGGTCGTGCTGGTCGAGGATCGGCCGTTGGTGAATTACTGGATCAAGCCCGACCAGCACCGGGTCCATCAGGAAAAGTGGCGGGAATTCCGCCGGATCTACGAGACGCTCCGGGAACGCGGGTTGACGCAACTCGCATACGTGGCCGGGAGAGATCTTTTCGGCACCGACAGCGAGAGCTCGTTGGACTCCTCGCATCCCAGCGATTTGGGCTTTATGCGAATGGCCGATGCCCTGGAGCCCATCTTCCACGCGGTGCTCGCTTGAGGCCGAGCCAGAACATGTCGTGCCGCGCCACGCGCCGCGCCCGGCCGTGGCGGTCGCACCGCCGGCCAGTTGTGTTTCAAGGCGCCTGAAGATCAGGGAAGCGGCCATGCCGAAGCAACCAAACATCCTGTTCATCATCTCCGACCAGCACCGCATGGACGCGGCGGGATGTTACGGGCACCCCGTGGTCCGCACACCCCACCTTGATCGATTCGCATCCCAGGGCGTGCGGTTCACCGGGGCCGGCTGCCAGAGTCCGTTGTGCGTGACATCCCGCGCCTCGCTGATTACCGGCCTCTACCCACACACCTGTCGCTCGTTCACCGATGCCGCATTTCCATTACCTGACCGGCCCACAATGGGCAGTGTCTTGCGCGCGGCCGGCTACGTGACCGGCGCTTTCGGCAAGGTGCATGTCCATGGTGAGACGCGTTCCCGCGATCTGGGTTTTGCTGAGCGGGGTCTGCGGCTCTATACCTATTGGTTCGAAGACTACATTCGCGCGGTGGGTGAGGCGGCCGTGGACATTTATGCCACCTACCGCAAATCGCTGCCCCGCTACCAGACCAGTTACAATCCAACCAACACCGGGATTGGCCTCGCCGAAACACAGCTGTTTGACCATCTGGTCGTCGAGCGGTGCGTCGATTTCCTAACGCGCCATCGCGACCAGCCGTTTTTTCTCTGGG
>Ga0316217_10001360_pt1 | contig 32052 bp, 32 predicted proteins | sample 1anoAmetaG_FD_203633 | JGI IMG/M metagenome (GOLD analysis project Ga0316217, IMG submission 203633) | Freshwater microbial communities from Trout Bog Lake, Wisconsin, USA - 1anoA | ecosystem: Environmental > Aquatic > Freshwater > Lake > Hypolimnion/Profundal zone | place: USA: Wisconsin... | reverse complement strand
CAAACTTGGCTATACTTGCCGATCCTTCATCGCAAGGTGAAGCCCCGCGGGACATGCCTCAGAACCATGCCCGGCGGGAAACGCGCGTAAGCCGGCCCGCTATCGCGGCCGCGGCGCATGTCCTGAGACGGATGAAATATCCGTTAGAAAGCGAAGTGTTTCATGGGCCGTTATACTGGTCCCAAGGTAAGACTGTCCCGCCGCGTTGGTGTCCCCATTGCCGATATCCCCAAGCACACCGGCAAAGGCGAATTGCTGCCCCCCGGCGTTCACGGCTATCGCGGCCGCCGCAATACCGAATATGGCGTGCGCCTCCAGGAAAAGCAAAAGCTGCGTTTCCACTACAATATGCGCGAAAAGCAGTTCCGCCGCTTCCTGGACATGGCCAAGAAATCCAAGGGCAACACCGGCAACACCATGATGCAATTGCTGGAAACCCGCCTGGACAACGTGGTCCGCCGCCTGGGCGTCGCCCGCACCATCTGGGCCGCCCAGCAATTGGTGGCCCATGGCCACGTGATCGTCAATGGCGTCAAAACCGACATCAGCAGTTTCCTGTGCGAACCCGGCCAGACCATCACCTTCAAGGAAGGCATCCACAAAGTGCTGCGCGAGAACATGGAACAAAACTCCGGCCACAACGTCCCCAACTGGCTGGAATGGAACCCCGCGCAACTGACGGCGACGATCAAGGCCCTGCCGGTGCCGGAAGACGTGCCGTTTGAAGTGAACATGAACCTGATCATCGAATTTTATCGGTGATGAGGGTTGCCGAAAAAAAGAAGCGTACACGCCAAAGCGTGTACGCTTTTTTTGTTGGCATCCTTCCATCCGCAGATCAGTCGCACCAATTTTCCGCGCGCAACCCCGGCACTTGGCGGAAATCGGCGAGGTTGCGGGTTAGCAGAGTCAAATCGCGTGCCATGGCGATGGCGGCAATACGCAAGTCGAGGGTGGCGACGCGAATGCGTTGCCCGCGAAGCGAATCGAATAAGTCCGCTGCGGCGCGATCGAACGGAATCACTTGGCTGCCGGCAAAATCGGCGAGAATTTGCTGGAACATCTGGTAGGCGCGGACCACGCTGCTGGTTTCGCGCGCACGGCTCAGGTAGGCGTTCCAGCCAAGAATCTGTTCGTGAAAGCTGACGATGGGAACATAGAAGTCTTGTGGGCTATGCAAAGCCATGCGTGCCCAAAGCCGGCCAAACTCGGGCGATGTACGCCGCTGAATGATCCCGATGTGATCCGTGTCAAGAAGGAACATGTAGCTTGGCAGTTAGGGCTGTTCTTCGCCAGGCTTATCCGCACTTCTGGCGGCACGACCGAATTCCAACACGCGATCGAAGTCCGGCTCGTCCACCATGGAACCGGCCAGCCGTTCCAGCCAGGTGTTGCCGGACAGTGCGCGGTTCAGCCGCTGCTTCAGCTCAGCCATTTCCCGCTCCAAAGCCACCAGACGATTTTGGACCATCGTGTCGTTGAGCATGATCGATATTCTAGCATGTGGCGAGCGCCGTGGCTAAACGAATTCGGACCAAATTCACTTAAACCCCTTGCGCCGCTGCTGGCTGTAGCGATGCAGCGCATCTTCGATGATCGGATAGGCGCTGGCTGCGGGTTGGATTTCGTCCACTTCCACCGCTTTGCCTTCCAGCTTCTTGTAATCCTGGAAAAATCGCCGCAGCATCATCATGCGGTGCGGCGGCATTTCCGCAGCCTCGTGGTAACCGGCGAATTCCGGATCGTCGGTGGCCACAGCGATGATCTTGTGATCTTGTTTGCCGCTGTCCAGCATGGTCATCAGGCCGATGGTGCGGCAGCGCGGGATCAGCGTCAGCGGCACCTTAGTAATTTTGACCAGTTGCAAACTGCGGGCAGGGGGAAGCGGAGAAGATGCTCAGTGCCGCCACGCCCATGGTTGGGGAGTGCGCCCTTAAAGGGGCTGGCGGCGCAGTGGCCATAGTTCTGGCCGTCGATGGCAGTGTTATTTGTTACCGTTGTGCCAAGGGCGAACTAACGCCATTACAAACCCAGCAAGCCGCAGCCGAAACTGTTGCCAAGGCGGGCGCGGTCGGCGCGGCAACATATGTGGCGGTTGTTCTCGGCGCTAATCCGGTTGGCTTTACCGTGATTGTCGTCGGTGGTGTAGTCTACCTGATCGCCGACTATGCCATCGACGAATTGCGACCGTCGTATACCACTACTCCGCTGACGGTGGCGCAGCTTGACGAGCTTATGCCACCTGGCTGGCGGCGGGAGATGCCATAGACAATCGCAGCCGGCCAAACGCAATCTATTGTAAAATCCGCGTTTTCGCTATCGAAAAAAGTAGCATAATGTAGCACGGTGTAGCATTTGTAACTTGTCTGCTATGCGAGTAGGGAGGCGCTTCACCGCATGAAAATCACTTAAACCCCTTCCGCCGCTGCTGGCTGTAGCGGTGCAGCGCATCTTCGATGATCGGATACGCGCTGGCGGCGGGTTGGATTTCGTCCACCTCCACCGCCTTGCCTTCCAGTTTCTTGTAATCCTGGAAAAATCGCCGCAGCATCATCATGCGGTGCGGCGGCATTTCCGCGGCCTCGTGATAGCCGGCAAATTCCGGATCGTCGGTGGCCACGGCAATGATCTTGTGATCTTGTTTGCCGCTGTCCAGCATGGTCATCAGGCCGATGGTCCGGCAGCGCGGGATCAGTGTCAGCGGCACCACGGTTTCCTGGCATAACACCAGCACGTCCAGCGGATCGTCATCTTCGGCCAGGGTTTGCGGGATGAAGCCGTAATTGGCCGGGTAATAGACCGCCGAATAGAGCACGCGGTCGAGTTTGATCAGGCCGCTTTTTTTGTCCAGTTCGTATTTGACGCTGGAGCCGAAGGGGATTTCGATTACCGCGGCGAATTCCTGCGGAATGTTTTCGCCGGGGGTGACATCGTGCCATGGATGGATCATAGACGGTCAGTGTAGGCACGGCAGGCCCGTTTGGGTATCGGCAGAATATTATCGGCAGAGAATTTACCGGTTGCCAATTGGCCCGCGATGGTTACGCTTGGCCATTATGCTGGGTTACTGCGGAAGCGCCCGATTTGCCGAACACCTGACCAGCCCGAGCCATCCGGAACGGCCGGATCGCATCCGGGCGATCGAAGCGGCGGTGCGCCAGGCGGGGCTGATTACCTCGCCGAATCCGTTTGCTGATTTCAAGTATGATTCGCAAATCAAACCGGCGGGTGGGCCGGCATTATTGGAATTGCCGTTTGCCGCGGCGGAGGAAAAATGGCTGCTGGCGGCCCATTCCCCCAAGCATATCGAATGGGTGAAATCGGTTTGCCGGGCTGGCGGTGGGGTGTTGGATAGCGGCGACACGCCGGTTGGCCCAAACAGTTTTGAAATTGCCCTGCTGGCGGTGGGGGCATCGCTGCGCTGCTGCGATGCGGTAATGGACGGCACCGTGCGGCGCGCCTTTGCCGCCGTCCGGCCGCCGGGACATCATGCCGAATATGACCGGGCCATGGGCTTTTGCCTGTTCAACAACATCGCCATCGCGGCACGCTATCTGCAACAAAAACATCATGTGCATACCGTGGCCATCGTCGATTTTGACGTGCATCACGGCAACGGCACGCAAGCCGCTTTTGAAGATGATCCCTCGGTTTTGTACATCAGCATGCACCAGCATCCGGCCACCTGTTACCCCAACAGCGGTTACGATTGGGAAGTCGGCAGCGACGCCGGCCGCGGCACCACGATGAACATCCCTTTCAATCCCGGTGCCGACGATGCCGCTTACCTGCACGCGCTGAATGCGCGGGTGGTGCCCAAGCTGCACGATTTCAAACCGGAAGTGCTGCTGCTTTCCGCCGGGTTCGATGCCCACCTGGATGATCCGCTGGCGGATATTCATCTCAGCGAAGACGGTTTTGGCCAGATGACGCGCTTGCTGGTGGAAGCCGCCAACGCCCACTGCGGCGGGAAGGTTATCAGCCTGCTGGAAGGCGGTTACAATCTGCGGGCGCTGGGGCGCTGCGTGGTGCAGCACCTGGTTAATTTAAGGGATTGGTAATATGCGAATTGTCGATGCACATCTTGATCTTTCCTACAACGCGGCGATGGGGCGTGATCCCACCGCGCCGGCCATCGCCCAGCCGCCGGATGATATGGGCATCCCCACCGTGGGCTTGCCGGATTTGCGTGCCGGCGGCGTCGGGCTGGTCTGCGCCACGATTTTTTGTGAGCCGCACAGCAAGGAGCGTCCCGGTTACCACAACGGCCAGGAAGCCGCCGCACAGGCGGAAATGCAGTGGAAATGGTATGAGGCGTGGCAAGCGGAAGGTTCGTTGCAATTCGTCAAGCAGCCGGCGGAATTGGAATCCACTTCTCAATCGGCAATCGGCAATCGGCAATTGGCGATTCTCCTCCTGGAAGGCGCTGATCCGCTGAATTCTTCCGAGGACGTCGCCCGCTGGCATCAGCGCGGTTTGCGCATCGTCGGCTTGGCCTGGCATCGCACGCGTATGGCCGGCGGCACCGGCGAACCCGGCCCGCTCACCCCCGAAGGCATCCGCCTGGTCACGGAACTGGATCGTTTCGGCATCATCCACGATGCTTCGCATCTGGCTGAAGAATCGTTCTGGAATCTGCTGGAGAAATCGCGCGGGCCGGTGATGGCCTCGCATTCCAATTGCCGCGCCATCGTCCCCACTGATCGCCAGTTGTCGGATGACATGATTCGCGCCATCATCCAGCGTGGCGGCGTGATCGGCATCAACTTTTACGACCGCTTTCTGCTCCCGCCCGACCAGTTCGGCAAACGCCGGGCGACGCTGAATGACGTGCTACTACACATTCGCCATATTTGCGATTTAGCCGGCAACGCCAGGCACGTAGGCTTAGGCACCGACATGGACGGCGGCCTTGGCCGCGAACAGATTCCCGTGGAAATCACCACCTCCGCCGATCTGCATAAGGTCGCCGATGCCTTAACGGGCGCGGGTTATCCCGCCGATGCCGTAACCGGCATCATGGGCGAAAACTGGCGGCGCTATTTCGCGCAGAATCTTTCCGGCGCAGTTGCCTTTACCTCCTCCCCCTGTACTCAGGGGGAGGATTGAGGTGGGGGTTTGTCTTTGAATCTGAAATCTCAAATATGAAATGCCAGATCCGCCCCCACCCCAGCCCGTTCGCGGGCAGTCGCCCAATCCGCTCACTTCCCCCGGAGTACCAGGGGAGGGGGAAAGAGGCGGCGATTTCCCTTATCATTCCCCATCCAAGGAGTATCGTTAATGATCAAGATCGTTTTCATCGGCGCCGGCAGCGGCTTTGGCGGCCGGTCGCTGGCCGACATTATGACTTTCCCGGAATTGCACGACTCGGAGATTTGCCTGGTGGATGTCAACCCCGCGCATCTCAATCCGGTGGCGGCGTACGCGCGCAAGCTGGTCGAACATTGGCACGCGCCCACGCGCATCACCACCGCGGCGGATTGGCGCGGCGGGGTGCTGGATGGCGCGGATTATGTCATGACTTCCTTCGCCCAGGGCGGGCCGGCTTATCAGGGGGTGCCTTACCACCACGAAATGGCCATCCCGCAGAAGTATGGCATCGAGCAATGGGTGGGCGACACGGCTGGCATTGGCGGGGTGTTTCGCACCATGCGCACCGCGCCGGAATTGATCGCCATCGGGCGGGATTTGGAACGCCGCTCGCCGGGGGCGGTCATCCTTAATTATGTCAACCCGATGGCCATGCTCACGCGGATTATGACCCTGGCTTGTCCCAAGGTCACCACGCTGGGGCTGTGCCATAACATCCAATATGGCATCCGTGATATCGCCCGCTGGCTCAAAGTTCCGCACCGGGCGCTGCGTTACCATGCCGCGGGCGTCAATCACATGGATTGGTTTTTGCGGCTGGAATATCTGGACGGGCGGAATGCCTATCCGGATTTGTTGCGGGCGGCGGATGATCCGGCCATCTATAAAGAGCGTGCGGTGCAGTTCGAGTTGCTCAAGCATTTTGGCTATTTCACCACCGAATCGGCCGGACACTGCTGCGAATATCTGCCCTATTTCGCCCCGCGCGCCGCCGATTACCAGGCGATGGCTTTGAAGCAGCGCCACACTTCGGCCCAGCATGATGCCACCGCGCCGCGCTGGACCGCCGATTCGGATTTGATGAAAGAACTCGATGGCCGCCGGCCGCTCGAAACCACCCGTTCGCACGAGTACGGCATGCACATCATGCACGCGATGGAAACGGACAACGTTTACCGCATGCACCTGAACGTGCTGAATCGCGGGATGATCCGCAATCTGCCGGATGGCTACTGCGTCGAGGTGCCCTGCACCTGCGACCGCACCGGCATTCATGCCCAGGTGGTTGGCGATTTGCCGATCCACCTGGCGGCACTGTGCCGGGGCATGGCGGATATGCAGACCTTGGCCGCCGATGCCGTGTTGGAAAAAGACTTGAACAAGGCGTATCTGGCCTGCGCCATCGATCCGACCACCGCCGCCAGCGCCACGCCGGGACGCATTCACGAATGTTTCGATGAACTGCTGGCGGCGGATTGGCCGTGGTTGAAAGACTATTGGGAAGAACCCTGAAGGGAATACGGCGATCTGGAAAGAGGATGAACTGCTCGCATCGGCCATCAGTCAAACGATAACTCGCCGGCACGTTTTATGAACTTCCACGCAAGCCGATAATCATGTACGCCCGGGATTGATGAGAATCTCATCGCTGGATGGGGATAGGAGCCGGAGAAGGATTAGTACGCGCGAATCACGCGCAGCCCTGGAAACGGCACAAAGTGTTTCAAGTTCTGCGTATAGACCGGCACGCCCAGTCGGGTCGCCGTCGCGGCGATTTGGCAATCGGGCCAATCCACCCCGTGCGATAGATGGAACTGGCGATACAAATTCAGCGCCGCTTGTCCATCGGACTCATTCGGCGCGACGATGGTGAATGCCGCCAGAAACGATTCAATGGCGCTTTGCTCGCGCTTATCCCGCGCGCCGGCCAGCAGTTCGGCGGCAACCAGCAGATCGGTCGTTACCGCTTCGCGTTCTGCCAGTGAAGCCAGAAAGCCAATGGCCGCAGGATTACCGCGCAAGCAGTCAATCAGTAGGCAGCTATCCACGATGCCGCTATTCATCATTCCGCCGCATCAGCTTTTGCCGCAACACTCCGGATGCATGCACCCCATCCGCGGGAAGATCGCCACGATCCTTCCACAAGCCCAGCGCCGGATGATTGGCCAGGCCACCGCTTGCCGGCGCCGCCGGCTCATACGGCGTTACCTCCACGACCGTTCCCTCACACGGTTTGTCGCCGTCGATCACCACCATGCCATTGCTGACGATTCCACGATAAGTCATAGGTCGGCTCCAGGTAAATTCCCATTCCTGCCGGCTCGAAACCAACGGCGATTTTACGCCGGCGGACCGGACCCGTCCAGTTCCACCGGAGGGTTCGCCGCCGGCGAACACGTTTGCCGATCTGGTGTCCGGCGTAAGAACGGTGATTCGGTATTGGGCTTGGATTGCTTTTCAATCCGCGTTCATCGGCGGTTATCAGCGGTTCAAATGATTCGTGTTCCCCCGGCAATATCCGGCATTGTGTCAGGTGTATCGCGTTGAACCCAAATGCGGTGAAGTCAGCTAGGTCCAATTTAATCCGTTCCGGCAATATCCGCCGTTTAGTCGTGTGTGTCGCGTTTCTTGTCTCAGAGGCCGTGAATTAATTGGTTCTTGCCGCATTTTACCCGTGTTTTCACCGTGAAAAACGCGGTATTTTGGTTGAGGATTCAATTAATTCACAAACTCTCAGTACATCTGTTCTTCAGTCCTGATTTCAGTTGAAGAATTCGGCCACTTCCGGCCGATCTTTTGAAACATAGAGTCTCCGCGCGATAGTCTGTTCACCTAAACTATCGGCATCCGGAGGTTTTCTTCTTATGCTTGGCTTGGGTGAACCGTATTGGGGCTCAAGTCCCTACGGAAATCCCGACTCGGAGGAATGGCCATGATCCGCTGTCGTGCCGACATCGTCTGGCGGATGCTCCTGCTTATACTGGCGGGCTACGCGGTAACTGCCTTTGGCGATCAACGGACGCCGGGCGTGGATGCGACCACCTGGAAAGCGCAGCTTGGCGGCACGAAGGCCGTGGATACGACGCGTGGGTCGCAGCACTTGATCATCTACAGTAATGATGCGGACGCCACGAAGCTAGTGGGCATTGATCGGGTACTGCTGGGGGACGGGTATTCCGCCGCAGTATTTGATCGGCATAGCGGGGTTCTCCTATACGAATCCGGAACCGGCGAAGTGGATGGCGACACGCTTATCGATTTTCAGCGCGCCGCCAAGGGTATCTACGTGTTCACCACTCATACGGATGATCCGCGTGCCGAAGATGCCGTTCGTGTGCCGTTTGTCCAAACGACGGTTCACGTACGTCCGTCCGGCCATAGCACAGAGCGCGACCGCCTGCTCCTGAAGCCCGAGGCGGGCGGGCTTAAGCAAATCGCCCATTGGCGCGATGTGGCCATTGGGGCTCTCAAGGCCATGTTGCACCACCCGATGGGCGATGCCGACGAGGAGCAGAAATACCTCGATGCGTTGGGCCACATCCGCAACATGAGCATCCACCACGCCCGCGGCGCGGCCAAGGCATTGAAGGAAATCGCTCCACTGACGGACGGGGCTTTGTCCGAGGAACTTCAGGAATATCGGTACGAAATTGAGGTAATCGCCAGGCTGACTGGCCAATCCCTGGGCAAGGCTGGCCACCGGTGTGATTGAACGGGACTAAATGGGGCGTAGCTTTTTACTGGCGGAAAGGAAACTTGATGGGTGTCCCCGGCACGGTTTTTGTATTAAATCGGGGGACACAATACAGGTTTCGCGTAATCCCCTTCGTGAAGAAGGTCCGCTGCCGACGGTTGCCTCGCTGGGTAACACGGTGCGGTATACCTGCAATCACCACCCGTGCAAACGGACTAAAGGGGACGTAGCTCTTTGCCGGCGGAAAGGAAACATGATGGGTGTTCCCGGCACGGGAAAAAGCGAAAGGGATGGACAATCGCCTGCCAGTGGCTTAATTGCCGATGTGAACCAGCGGCAGGATGCCACTTCTACCCATTGGCCGCTGCCGGCGATATACTTGGGGGTATGAACATGGATAAGGACTGGCGCGAGCGCGTGGTTTGCGATCCGGCAATTCACCATGGTGAGCCATGCGTGCGGGGCACGCGCATTCCCGCGGCGATTCTGGTGGCCAGCCTGACCGACCTGGGCATGGATCAACTGCTGGGCGAGTATCCCCAATTATCGCGTGCGGACATTCAGGCGGCCATTCTCTACGCTGCGGAACCCTGAGCGATTTCCTCGGCGATCCTCGGCGTCCCGGCGGTTAAACAGCTTTCGATTCATTGGTCTTCTTCGCGCTCTTCGCGCCTTGGCGGTTTATCTTCTTTGCCGGCCTTCCCCGCTGTCATGATCCGAAAATGAGGACTACCGCAAAGGCGCGAAGAGCGCGAAGAAAATTCATACGGCGGTTTGCTTTTGGTTGTCGGCTCCGCCACGCCGGGTTATGTCATTCCCGCTGCCGCGAAAAATAAAAAATTTTCCTTGACAACTCCAAACATTGGATTACAATGAGCCTGATATGTTAGGTATACGTTTGGCAACGAGAGGATTGACCATGGATTCGGCAACGCCGCTTGAGCCGGCCCCGGCCGCGCCGCCGATGCTGGCGGCGGTCGAACCGGAGTTGCTCGAATTGGTTGATAAATGGTATGAAAACTTGCAAAAAGCACCTTTGCCGGAGGAGGTATTTCATTGGCTGGGCAAGCCAAATTGCCCAGTTTCACAGGGGGGTGGCGACACTTACCCCTTATTTCCCGGAGAAAACCGGGAGAGTGTCGCCGTCGCCGCCCCTGGGAACATGGTCAAGAGCGGCATGACACAATCAGTCGAAGTCTTGTTGCGATCTGGCCCGATGTGGCTATTTCGTCTGGCCGAAAAGTCGGAAAGGCGAAAAGTGGAAAAGTCCGGTTCCCGCAACTCCCGCAACTTGGCAGCCGCGGGTGGCGACAGGATCCCCCTATTCCCCGGGAAAGAACCCGTCGCCGTCGCCACCCCTAGGACCAGGGTCAAATGCGGCATAACAAAGTAAGTCGAAGTCTTGCTGCAATCATCCAGCGAAAAGAATCTGCATCAAGAACGCCGGAAATCAAGACACGGATATCGGTGCCGTCCGGCGTGACTGGATTGAATGGCGCGGGAATTCCACTTATCATGGCCCGCTTAAGGAGCAGCGATAATCACGCGCGTCAATATCATGGGTACAATGTGGAAAGAGGATTGGGAAGGTTGCCAGCAGCGGTTGACCAAATGGTGGAATCGCCAAGGGCCGGCGATGTGTGCTCTGTCGCCCAAGGATAAGCCTTGGGAAGACATCCCCGAGCCGGCGGCGATTGCCGATTTGCAAACGCGCTGGTGCGATCCGGCGTATCGCCTCAAGCGCGGGGAATGGCAGATGAGCCGCGGCTATTTTGGCGGCGAGGCGTTTCCGGTTTTCGAGGCGCATATCGGCCCTGGTTCACTGGGCACGTTCATCGGCTCCGAACCTGGTTTTGCCCCGGATACCGTTTGGTATCACACCTGCATTGATGATCCGACAACCTATCCAGAGATTCGTTTTGACCCGGAAAATTACTGGTTCCGCGTACACATGGCCCTGCTGCAATGGGGTGTGAAAAACGCCCGCGGGCGGTATTTGGTGGGTGTGCCGGACCTGATCGAAAACATCGACACGCTGTCGCAAATGCGCGATCCGCAAACGCTCATGATGGATTTGATCGAGCATCCGCGCTGGGTGAAAAGGTCGGTGACGCAGATCAATCGCGCCTTCTTCGATGCGTTTGATCGCATCTACGATTTGGTGAAGGGCATACGCGGCGGCAACGCCTGGGCGGCGTTTCGCTTGTGGGGGCCGGGCAAAACCGCCAAGTTGCAGTGCGATGCCTCGGCGATGTTTTCCACCGCCATGTACGAGGAATTCGTCGTGCCGGCGCTGACCGAGCAATGCCGCTGGCTGGATTATTCGCTGTATCACCTGGATGGTACGCAGGCGATGCACCACCTGGATTCGCTGCTGAAGATCGACGCCCTGGACGCCATCGAGTGGACGCCGCAAAGCGGCATCGAAGGCGGCGGGGATGCCCGCTGGTATCCGATGTACAAGAAGATCATCGATGCCGGCAAATGCGTGCAGGCGGTGGGCGTGCGCGGCGAGGAGATCAAGCCGCTGCTGGACGCCTGCGGCGCGGATGGCATGTTCATCCTCAGTTGGCTGGGCAGCGAAAGCGAAGCGCGGCGGGCGGTGGATTTGGTGGATAAGTACCGATAGCGCGAGCGCGTGACATTTTCGGCACGCGGTTCTTAGCCCCAAGAGGGCGGAAGGCCATCCCGCCGATTTTGCCACACGCCAAAACCTTGCCACCGGCAAATTGACGCCCCGGCAATTATGGATATATTGGCCCAAGCGCCAAAAACGTTTTGGATAATTCGCAGCATGGCCAGAGTCGAACTTCAAAAAGTCAGCAAGATCTACCCCGGTGGCATTAAAGCCGTCGATGGCATTGACCTGGAGGTCGGTGACCGCGAATTCGTCGTGCTGGTCGGGCCATCGGGCTGCGGGAAAAGCACCACGCTGCGCATGATTGCCGGGCTGGAAGAAATCTCCGACGGCGTGATTCGCATCGGCGATCGGGTGGTGAATGATGTCCCGCCGAAAAATCGCGACATCGCCATGGTTTTCCAAAACTACGCCTTGTACCCGCACATGTCGGTGTACAAGAACATGGCGTTTGCTTTGAAGCTGCGGAAGATGCCGCGGGCGGAAATTCATCAGCGGGTGACGCAGGCGGCCAAAACGCTGGATATTGAGCATCTGTTGGATCGCAAGCCCAAGGCGTTGTCTGGCGGGCAGCGGCAGCGCGTGGCGGTGGGGCGGGCGATTGTCCGCGAGCCGGCGGCATTTTTGTTCGACGAGCCGCTTTCCAATCTGGACGCCAAATTGCGCGTGACCACGCGGGCCGAGCTTAAACGGCTGCACCAGCGTTTGCGCACCACGACGATTTATGTGACGCACGATCAGGAAGAGGCCATGACGCTGGGTGATCGCATCGTGGTGATGAAAGATGGACTGATTCAGCAGGCGGACACGCCGCTGGTGACCTATAATCAACCGACGAACCGCTTTGTCGCGGGATTCATCGGGATGCCACCGATGAATTTCTTTGACGGTTCGCTGCGCGGTGAAAACGGCCAGTTGCGGTTTCAGGAAGGGAGTTTGCCCGGCAAGCAGGCGGGGCAGCCAGGAAACGGCAACGACCAAGTGTTTGCTGACTCGCAACGGTTGACCTTACCCGATAATGGGTTTAACCTAGACTTATCGAGTTTGCCGTCGGCCGTGCGTACACGGCTGGTTGGCAGGATTGGAACGCACGTGGTGCTCGGGATTCGTCCCGAGCATTTCCACCTGCGGCCGGGCGATAATGCCAGTGCGGCCAACGCCCTGCAGGTGAAGATCAATGTGGTCGAACCGCTTGGTAGTAACATGGATGTGTATATGAGCACCAATTTGCACGACTACGTGGTTGGGCGCTTGGAAGCGCAAGCCGGCTTGGTAGCCGGCACCGCCGCGACGGTGTACGTCGATGTGCGGAAGGTCCATTTGTTTGAACCCGGAGAGACCGGGATGAACCTGACTTTGGAGACTTGGTCTCCCACCCAAGAGCCGACCCATGCAACTGCGTAACTTGCATGGTCATCGTCGGCCCGGCGGGCTGCGGCCCGGAACCGGGCCAGCCGGCAGCATCCGGAGGAAAACCGGATGAGACGGGAGGTCTTTTTTCAGGTTCGTCCGCGTTTTTCACGGGCCGCCAGAAATTGGCCGGCCCTTTTTGTTTTACGGAGCCGGGCCGTCCCCGGCCCGGTTTCGGGGCGAGGACGCCCCGGCTCCGCAGTGGTAAGTACAACTGAATAGCAGGATTTTATGGCAATGAATCATCAGGAACTGGTGCGGATCGTCGATGGCATCGCACGCGACAAAAACATCGCGCGCGACCAGATATACACGGACATTGAACAAGCCGTGGCCTCGGGATTGCGCAAGCAGTTCAACACCGAAGACACCAACGAATTTGTCGTCAAGTTGGATCGCACCACCGGGGTGATCTCGGCGACCCGGCAAGGCGCCGAGGTGCCGCTTTCAGTCGTCGGTCGCATCGGCGCGCAAACCGTCAAGCAGGTGATGATCCAGCTTATCCGCCAGGATGAACGCGGCAGCATCTACGAAGAATACAAAGATAAAGTGGGCACGATTATCACCGGCACGGTGGCGCGGTTTGAAAACGGCACGCTGATTGTCACGCTGGCGCGGGCCATCGAAGCCATCATGCCGCGCAGCGAGCAGATCCCCAATGAAACCCACCAGGTTGGCGAGCGGGTGCAGGCGTTGATTTCCGAAGTTCGCGACACCCCCAGCGCCGTGAAGATCATTCTCAGCCGCAGCCACCAGGAATTTATCCGCCGTTTGTTTGAGCGCGAGGTTCCGGAAGTGGGCGAGCGCACCATTGAGATCAAAGCGCTGGCCCGCGAGCCGGGGCATCGCACCAAGATCGCGGTATCGTCGATCGATTCCAAAGTCGATCCGGTGGGCGCTTGCGTGGGTGTGCGTGGCAGCCGGATCAAGAATATCGTCGATGAGCTGAACGGCGAAAAGATTGACATTGTGCGCTGGAACGAATCGAGCCAGATTCTTATTTCCAATGCGTTGAATCCCGCGGAAGTTGCCGAAGTGGCCCTGTGCTTTGAACTGGGCCGCGCCACCGTGGTGGTCAACGATGACCAGCTTTCGCTGGCGATCGGCAAGCGCGGACAAAACGTGCGGCTGGCGGCCCGTTTGACCGGTTGGGACGTGGATATCATCACCCCGCCGGAATTCCAGGCCGGTGTGCAGCGCTTGACGCAAACGCTGTTGAGCATTCCCATCCCGCAGACGGCCGTGGACAAAGCGGTGGTCATGGGCCTGATCGACGTGCGCGACATCGAAGAAGTGGGCATCGGCCCCTTGATGGACAAAGACGCGCTGGGTTTGGACGAAGCCACCGCCCAAGCGGTGGTCGAGCGTTGTGCCCAGGAGGCCAAGGTGGTTGCCCTGGAACAGGAAGCCAAGAAGGCCGCCGAAAACTCTGCCAAGGCGGCCGACCGTGCCGCGTTGCTGGCGTTGGGTAATGCGCCGGCGCAGGTTGCCGCGGTGGAGCCGGCGGTGGATGCCACCGAGGCGTCAGGCAGCGACGAAAAAATGCCTGGGGCGCTGGAGGCGGTATCCGGGGCATCGCCCGAGATTACCGTTCACGGCCAAGCCGAGCATGCCGATGGCGACGAATTAAGCCCTGAAGAGCAGGCGATCCAAGGCTTGCCCGCGGCGGAGGAAGATTCCAGTCGGGCGGCACCTGCCGACGAAGACGGTGAAGTGACCGGTTTGGCCGAAGGCCGCGTGCAACCGCCGACGGATGGTTCTGAGAAATAAAGCATGTAACTCCCGCTGAACGGGAGAGTGTCGCGAAGTTTTTCCGGAGATTTGTTTTGGGTAAAGGCATTCGAGTCAATCTGCTGGCCAAGGAACTGGGCGTCGAAAGCAAGGCGATTTTAGCCAAACTGCGCGCCGAGGGATTGGGCGAGGCGGCGCCGAACCACATGAGCACCCTGACGCTGGGGTTGGCCGAATCCGTGCGCGAGTGGTTTAAGGAACCGGGCCACACCAGCGGCACCGCGGTGGAAACCGCTGCGCCACCGGAGACGGCAACGGGAGCCAAAGCGCGCACCGCGCGCAGCCACAAAAAGAAAGAGGAGCACGAAGGCGAACCGGTCGCCGAGGCCAAAGCCCCGGCAGAACCGGCCCCCGCGCCAGTGGTGGTGGAAGAACCCAAGCCTGCCACCGAGTCTGTGGTCGCCGCGCCGGCCGCCCCTGCGGCACCGCCCGCGGTGGCACCGATCGTGGTGGAAGCACCGCCCGCGCCGGTTACGGTGCCGGCCGCGCCAGTTGCCCCGATGCCCGCGGCGGAAGTTCTCCCGGCGCAACCACCGGTTACGGCCGAACCGGTGACGCCACCGCCGCCACCCACACCGGAAACGCCGGTACAGCCGCTCACCCCGGCGATTCACGATGTGGCGGCGATCGCGACCATCGTACCGCCGACGGCGCACGCTGCGCCGCACCACCATGAAGCCCGCGCCAATCGTCCGACGGTGACGCTGGCCAGCCGCGCCGCCGCGGCGAATGCTGCCGCCGCGCCGCCGGTGGAGAAAAAGCCGCTGCCGCCGGTGGTCAAAGCGCCGCAGTTGACGACGCTGGAACCGGCGAAAATGAAAGGGCCGCGCGTCGTCAGCATCGGCAAAGAAGAAACCATCGACACCCGCCGGCCCGGTGGCCCGCCGCGCCCGCAAAGCGAATCTTCCGGGGTCACCCCGGCGATGCCGCGTGGCGGCCGCGGGGTGCGCGTCACCGAAGAAGAAGAAACCGAAGAGGCCAAGAAGAAAGCCAACGCCAAGAAGGGTGCCAGTCTATCCAGCCGCCGGCGTGGTGTGGACGGCCGACGAGGCGAGGCGATGGAAAAACTCAAGGAGTTTACCGACGCCGATCTGATCGCCCGCCGCGACGCCCTCAACGCCGCCGCCAGCTCGCGCAACGTGTTCGACAGTCATCTGCGGCAGATCGAGCGCCGCGGCACCCATGCCGTGAGCAAATCCGCCGCCGAACGCGGTGAAGTCATTTCCTTGGAAGAACCGATCACCGTGAAATCGCTTTCCGCGGCCATCGGTATCAAGAGCAGCGAAATCCAGGGCAAGCTGGTCAAGCAGGGCATCTTCGCCACCGTCAACCAGTCTTTGGACACCGAAGTGGCCGCCGCCATCGCCTTGGAATTTGGCGTGGAAGTCAAGATCGCCGCCAAACCTACCCTGGAAGAAACCATGCTGGCCGAATTGGATCATCGTGAACAGGATCCGGCCAAGCTGGTGATCCGTCCGCCGGTGGTGACGATTCTCGGTCACGTGGACCACGGCAAGACTTCGCTGCTGGACAAAATCCGCAACGCCAACGTGGCGGCGGGTGAAGCCGGCGGCATCACCCAGCACACCGCCGCCTGGATGGTGCGCCTGGGCGACAAACGCGTCACGTTCATCGACACGCCCGGCCACCAGGCGTTCACCAGCATGCGTGCCCGCGGCGCCAATATGACCGATGTGGTGGTGCTGGTGGTTTCCGCCGCTGAAGGCGTGCAGCCGCAAACCGTTGAATCGATCAATCACGCCCGCGCCGCCGGGGTGCCCATCGTCGTGGCCCTGAACAAGATCGACCGCGCTGATGCCAACCCGGACATGGTGCTGGGCCAGCTTGCCAAGGAAGGCCTCAATCCCATCGAATGGGGCGGTGACATCGAAGTGGTGCGCACCAGCGCCACCACCGGTGAAGGCATCGCCACCTTGATCGAAACCCTCGATCTGCAAAGCCAGTTGATGGAATTGAAAGCCGATCCCACCGCGCCGGCGCGCGGCATGGTGATCGAGAGCCGCGTCGATGAAGGCCTGGGTTCGGTCGCCACCGTGCTGGTGCAAAACGGCACGTTGCACGTGGGCGATATCGGCCTGGCCGGCACCGGCTATGGCCGCATCCGCAATCTGCTCAACGACCGCCTGGAAATGATTCAGGAAGCCGGCCCCAGCACCCCGGTGATCGTCTCGGGGCTGAGCGAACTGCCCAATGCCGGCGATAAGTTTTACGCCTTGGACAACGTGGAAGAGGCCCGCAACATTGCCGAAGAACGGCAAATGAATACCCGGCAGGAGGAGTTGTCGCAGAACAGCCGGGTAACCCTGGACAATCTGTTCGAGACCATGCAGGCCAATGATGTCAAGACCATCAATCTGATCATCAAGGGCGACGTGCAGGGCAGCGTGGAAACGCTGGCCAAGACCGTCACCGATGCCAACACCGCCGAAGTCAAGGTGCGGGTGATTCACTCTGCGGTCGGCGCGATCAACGAAAGCGATATCGAACTGGCCGACGCCTCCAAGGCGGTGGTGATCGGTTTCCACGTGGTCGCCGACGAACCTGCCCGGCAAATGGCCGAGCAGCGGCATGTGGAAATCCGCCTGTACCGCGTGATCTACGAGATTTTTGACGATCTGAAGAAAGCGCTGTCCGGCCTGTTGGAACCGGAAATCCGCGAGAAGCTGCACGGCCACGCCGAAATCCGCAAGGTCTACAAGGTCAGCCGGCTCGGTTCGATTGGTGGCTGCATGGTGACCGACGGGCACATTCAGCGTGGCAGCAAAATCCGCCTGATCCGCAATGGCGCGATTATCACCCAGGATTTGAATCTGGAATCGCTCAAGCGGCTGAAAGACGACGTGCGCGAAGTCAAGAGCGGCTTGGAATGCGGCATCAAAATTGCCGGCTATGACGACATTAAAGAAGGCGATGTGCTGGAAGCCTACATCCGCGAGACTTTCCAGCGCACCCTGTAAACATCAATGACCATTGGAGTTCTGCAATTGGAATTGACGGTGCCCGACGCGATGTCTTTGAAAGACAAACGCCGGGTGATCAAGAGCCTGAAGGATCGCATTGCCCACGCCCACAACGTGTCGATTGCCGAGGTGGGCGCGCTGGATGAGCATCGCCGTTGCGTGATGGGCGTGGCGATGGTCAGCAACGACAGCCGCTATGTGGAAGGCGCGTTGTCCAAGCTGGTCGATTTTGTGAAGACCGTGCCGCAGGTCAATCTGGATGATTACCAGATTGAGCTGCTATGAATGTAAAGCCGCCGATGTGATCGGCGGGATTGGGATATTACCGTGTCTCGACGCACTGAAATGCTCGGCAGCACCATCCAGCAAGAACTGGCCATGATCATCCTGCGCGAATTAAATGATCCGCGCCTCACCGGCCTGCCCAGCATCACCCGCGTGAAAGTTTCCGACGATCTTTCCAACGCCGACGTGTTTGTCACGGTGATGGGCACGCCCGGCAAACAGTTGGCGGCGCTGAACGCGCTGAAACACTCGGCCGGTATCATGCGCACGCGGCTCACGAAAGTCCTCACGCTGCGCGTCGCCCCGTTCCTGAAGTTCCATCTGGATGAAGATCTGAAGCGCGAACTGGAAATGATGGACTTGCTGCGCAAGGTTGCCGAGGAAAACGCCGAACTGGATCGCCGCCGTGCTGCCGCGGCCGCGGGCCAACCTGCGACACCGGCCCAACCGGAAGCGCCGGCCCCGCCCGCGGCGCCGGAGAATCCCCTACCGAAAGAACCATGAAGAACGCCACCAAGAATCCCGATGAATTGAAAGCTCTGCAAAAGCGGCTGCTGAAGGACGTCACCCCGCAACCGCACAAGACGCTGGAAGCGCTGGATGCGCTGGTGCGCGGCGCCATGTCTTACGACATGCCCGACGCCCGCGCCGATGAAGCGGTTAAAGTCATCCGCCGCGAATTTGTCGATCTCAACGAGTTGCGTGTGGCCACCGATTTGGAAATCCAGGAAATGCTCGGGGCGCAATACCCTGCCATCGAAAAACGCGTGGCCCTGATCACCCTGTCGCTCAATTACATCTTCGAGCGCGAGCACACCATGAGCTTGGATCGGCTCAAAACCGTTTCCAAGCGCGACGCCCGCCAGTTCCTGCGCGAGCTTCCCGAGATTCATCCGTTCGTGGAAGCCTACGTGATGCTGATGGCTTTCGACGCCCCGGCCATGCCGCTGGACAATCTCATGCTCGCGGCTTTGCGTAACGCCGGCATCTTGGGCGACGGCATCCCGCTGGAAGAAGCCCAGCGGTTTATCGAGCACCACCTGAAGCCCGACGAAATCCACGATTTTTATTTCGCCCTGCGTCGCCACGCCGAAGGCGATGGCGCGATCAAGAAGAAAAAGGATAAATGAAACGTAAAACGTGAAACGTGATAAGACAAGCACATTTGTCACGTTTCACGTCTTCACGTTTCATCTGCCGGAGAACTCTCATGCCCCCCACACTTTCCGCCTCCACCCTGCGTATCGGTCTTCCCAGCGGCAGTCTGCAAAACGCCACCGTCGAGCTTTTCGGCAAGGCCGGCTACCGCGTGCGCATCGCCGATCGCTCGGTCTTCCCGCAGTTTGACGATGCGCAGATTTCCTCCGTGCTCTTCCGCGCCCAGGAAATCAGCCGCTATGTCAGCGACGGCATCATCGATTGCGGCCTGACCGGCCACGATTGGATCGTGGAAAACGGCAATCTCGGTGACGTGGTGGAAATCTGCGAACTGGAATATTCCCGCGCCAGCGTCAATCCCGTCAAGTGGGTGCTGGCCGTCCCCGAAGAAAGTACCGTGCAAAAGCCGGAAGACCTGGCCGGCGGCATCATCGCCACCGAGTTGGTCAACACCACCCGCCGCTATTTCGCGCAGAAGGGCATCAAGGTCACGGTGGAATTTTCCTGGGGCACCACCGAGATCAAAGCCCGCCTGCTCAACGCCATTGTCGATGCCACGGAAACCGGCTCCTCCATCCGCGCCAACAACCTGCGCATCGTCGATACCCTGCTCACCAGCACCACGCGTTTCGTGGCCAACAAAGAAGCCTGGGCCACGCCTTGGAAGCGCGAAAAGATGGAGAACATCGCCATGCTGCTGCGCGGGGCCATCGACGCCCGCGCCAAGGTCGGCTTGAAAATGAACGTGCCGGAGAATCGCCTGGCCGAGGTGGTCAGTTTCCTGCCCGCCGAAAAAAGCCCGACCATCAGCCGGCTGTCCGATACCACATGGGTAGCTGTGGAAGTGATCCTGGAAGAAAAGCAGGAGCGGGAATTGATCCCTCGCCTGAAGCGCGCCGGAGCCACGGGGATTATCACCTATCCACTGAATAAGGTGATTTCGTAGGATTGGCATCTCATTTCACGTTGAGCCGCGCGTCGAAGGGTTGGTACTCCAACCCGTAGGGAAGCGGTTACCGCCTGCCCGCGACTGCTTATTTCGACCATCAGGTCTTCAAAATGACCATTCATTCGCCTGGCAAGTCCGAATTCCGTCGCCATCTTCATTTCCGCATAACTGATTTATCTGCAACGACTTACGTTCAATTTTCTGGCGAATTTGTCACCAGGCACGGCGATTGCTCTATAGCCGGCAGATCGTGACCAAGAGGCTGGTAACATCGGAAGGGCAGCCAGGGCATCCGACCAAAACCGTCTTGCCGTCAACTTTGTGTACTGTTCCCCGTCAGGGCTTTATTTGGGCAACTTGACAGGGAATGCCAATAAGCATGCCCAAAAGCGAAGGAAATGGCTATGCGACGAAATAATGCAAAGGTCATGTTGGCGGTGGCAGCGGTGGTTGCTGCCGGTGGGCTGGGCGCGGTTTCCGCACGTGCGGATTTAATCACCCCCGCCGGTCTGACGCCCGGAACCACGTTTCGGTTCTTGTATCCGACGTCATCTAAGGCCAGTACCACCAGTCTCTATGACAGCACGTACGACGCTTGGGCCACTACCGATGCCACCGCTGCCGGCTATACCACCTACAACGGTTCACCGGTGACTTGGCAGGCCTTGGTGAGCGCGGAAAATGGCAATGGCACACTGGTTAACGCATGCGACCGCATCCCCACCTCCGATGTCATTTGCCGGATTGACGGCACCGAGCTTGCCAGCAGCACCGCCAATTTTTTCAGTGGAACCCTCCTCAATCCCATCGGCAACGGAACCCCTGGAACCTATGCGGTAGATGTGTGGACGGGCAGCAATGGTAATGGCACCATCGATTATAATTCTTCTAAAGGAATCTATTACACGATGGGCCAGGGCCAAGTGGCGTTTGGCGATTACACGCAAACCACCAATTCCTGGTATATGAATGACGGTGGCATTGCCGACGTTAACGGTGGTTTCACGTTCGCGGTTTACGCCTTCTCCAACGAATTGACGGTTCCTGGCGCGGTTCCCGAGCCGGCCTCGCTGGGCTTGCTGGGCATGGCCGCCTTGGCCACGTTGCGCCGGCGGCCGCGGGTTGCGTGATATCCACCGGCAAACGCTTTCACCCTCCCCCGGCACTCCAGGGGAGGGTTCGGCATTTGAGATCTGAGATTTCAGATCTGCGATTGGCGATTTAAGATTTGAGATTGGCGATGCAGCAGCCCGTGCCCATGGCGCACAAACTCACCGGATTTGCCGTCCGCAGAGCTACGCCGGCCGAAACCCCGGAGATCATCCGGCATTTCGGCACCAGCCCGCTGGCGGCCGGGACACCGGCGGTTTGCGGTGCCTTTGGGCAGCCCGGTGACGTACCGCTGGGTGGCGTGATCGTCCAGCCAGCGGGCGCGGGCGAGGCTTGCTTCCAGATCTTCGTGCGGCCCGAGTGCCGGCGGAACAAAATCGGCACCCGGTTGATGGAGAACCTGTATGCCGAGGCACGCCGGCACCAGACGCCGTGCCTGCATCTGGCGGCCATGGTGCATCAGGATCTGCCGGAAAACGCCTTCTACCGCAAAATGGGTTTGACGCCGGAAAGGTCGTTCGTCACCTACACGGTTTCGCTGGCCAAAGGGGTTTTGCCGCTGTGCGCGCGGATTGCGGCGCGGGCCAAACAAAGGCATCCCGATCTGGCCGACACCCAGGTTACGACGCTTGCGCAGTTGCCGGCCGAGAAGATCGCGCGTTTCTTTACCGAGCATTACCACGCGCCTTTCGACCATCGCGTGGAGCAATTGCACAGTGGTTTTTTTGACCGGGCGATTTCGACGGCGGTGGTCACCGATCAAGGCGAGATTCGCGCCGCCAATTTATATCGTTCGCGGCCGGACACTCCCGCGATTTATTTGGATTTAGTGCTGGTGCATCCCGACTATCGCAATGGCCCCATGCCGATGGTTTTGTTTGAAGCCATGGCCAACTTGGCAATCGCCCGCGGTTTCACCGACTGCGTTTTCGAGGGCGATGCCAAACATGATCTTTTTGCCACCGGCTTCGCCCTGCGGTGCGGCTGCAAGCCGCAGTGGATTCGCTACCGCTACGCCATCAAGCTGTAGCCGTAATTGTTAGCGGTCGTCCCGTTGTACGTTTGCGCCCGCCCGGCGTAAATTGGACCACCATGAGCCGTGGAACCGTCAAACCGCTGGGCTGCAAGTGTTACGGCTCGATCCCGCATTTGCCCGGCAGCCGGGTTGGGCCCGGTGATTACAGCCTCACGCCGGGGCAGGCCAAGATTCTCACCCTCAAGCCGCGCGACGCCAAGGACCGCATCATCGTCACCGAAAAGGTGGATGGCTCGAATGTCGGAGTGGCCCGCGTCGATGGCGTGCTGATCCCGCTGATCCGGGCCGGCTATCCGGCGCTGTCCTCACAATATGAGCAACATCAGCTTTTCGCCGCCTGGGTCTTCGAGCGGCTGGACCGCTTTGAATGGCTGGCCAACGGCCAGCGCGTCTGCGGCGAATGGCTGGCGCAAGTCCACGGCACCCGCTACCAATTGCACCACGACCCGTTTGTGGTTTTCGATATCTTCACCGATGACCAGCGCTGGCCATACGATGACCTGCTGCCGGTCGTGCATGACCACGGCTTGATGACCACGCACCTGTTAAGCGATGGCCCGCCGGTCTCCATTGACCGGGCCATGGCTCTGTTGGGCGAGCATGGCCACCACGGCGCGATCGACCTGGCCGAAGGCGCGGTCTGGCGGGTGGAGCGCGAGGGCAAGGTGGATTTTCTCGCCAAATATGTGCGGCTTGGGAAAATCGACGGGGCGTATCTTTCCAGCGTCAGCGGCAAGCCGGATGTTTGGAATTGGCGGCCGGGTGATGGATTGGCACGAGCGCCTGGCCAACATTATTAACCCAGCGTTTCCCGCTCGTAGCTGCTGAGTTTGGCCACGCGGCGAGCGTGGCGGCCTTCGCCTTGGCTGGTGCTCAGGAATGCCTCGACGATGTGGCGAATCTGGTCGGGGCTGAGCAGATCGGTTCCCAGGCACAGCACGTTGCAGTGGTTGTGCTCGCGGGCGCGGCGGGCGGAAAGCTCGTCGTTGGCCAGCGCGGCGCGGATGCCGCGGACTTTGTTGGCGGCCACCGACATACCGATGCCGTTGCCGTCCAGCAGAATGCCCAAATGGCATTTGCCTGCCGCCACCGCCCGCGCCGCGGGGATGGCGAAATCCGGATAATCCACGCTGGCGGTGCTGTCGCAGCCAAAATCCTCAACCTCATGGCCGAGCTTCTTCAGCAGCGGAAGCAGCTTGCGTTTGCATTCGTAGCCGCGATGATCGCACGCCACGGCGATGGTCATAAACAACTCCTCAAGCGGCGATCATAGCCGAATGACGTGGATTTGGCCAAAAACAACCGCGCGCTGGTTCGGCGATAAACCCCGGTCGAAAGTCGTCATGGCGCCCGTGGCGCAGCGCGGGGCCAGCGCGGTGTGCCGCCGATGCTGTCGGGGCCGTTATTCGCCACTTGCTGGAGATGCTTGACAATGATCTCCGCGTCCTTCCAGCGGTCGGCGTAGAGAGCATCGTCGGCATCCAGCGCGGCTTTGAGAGTGATGCCGCCATCGCCGCCGCGGTCCACCACATAGACGCCATACTCCTGCGCTGCCTGGGCAATGATTTTGCCTTTGGCGCTGAGACCCAGCGCATCCAGATGCACATCTGGCGGGATGGCCAGCAGCGCGCCCATCGGCACCGCGCCTTCATAGCGGTCGTTCATATCGAAAGCATAAGCCGGCCAAACCGCGCGCGGGGCCAGCAGCAGGCGCGACATGGTGCAACTGAGCACGTGGGAAATTTTGCCGCCGGCCACTTCGCCTTGGCGAATCAAGCCGGCGTAGTTGTTCAGCAGGCTGGCGCAGCGGCCATTGTTAGCCCCGGTGCCATCACTGCGCGGATCGGAAAAACTGGCCATGGTGCAGACGATATCACCGTTGCCGCAGACCACCGCGTCGTAGCATTCCAGCACCAAGCCACTGGGCTGCATGATCGCCAGTTGGGCATCGCTGTCGGGTGAGGGTTTGGCGGTGGCCGGCACATAGATGGTGTTGGTCCAGTCTGACTTGATATCGCGGATATTAGCCGGGCAAGCCCGCGGGCCGGGCGGCGATTGCCGGGTGGTGGAATAATAGTTGGCCGGAAAGCGCGGCTGATCGACCGAGACCTTGCGCAGCGCGGCCTCGACCGCATCGCTGTTGCCCATGGTTTTCACCTTACCGGCGGCCAATTGGTCCCAGAGCGTGTAATCGTGGATATAGAGCCGGGCCTGGCGATCCGCGGCGGTGGCTTGGTAGAAGCCGGTGCTCCAGCGATTATCGTAATTGATGCCGCCGTGATAAGTCTCGATGCCCTTGATGGGTTCAAACTGTGCCTTATCGCCAATGGGAGTATTCCAAGGAGAATCCGGCGTAAATGGCTGGAGGAATGGATCGCGCGCATCTTTCGCGGCGGATGCGGCCAAGGTTGCCAATGCCAACGCCAGCAGCACGATGTTTGCTTTCATATTCATCATGTTTCACCCCGCTTATCTTCGGCCGGCTTGGCGTCTGCCAGCGAGCCGAAGCTGAGAATGTCCGGGAAACTCAGGGCGACCAGAATCACCACGATAATGGTGCCGATACCACCGGCGACCACCGAGGTGACCGCGCCAAACAAGTTGCCGGTCAGGCCGCTTTCAAAGCCGCCCAGTTCGTTGCTGGCGCCGATGAAGACGTTATTGACCGCCGACACCCGGCCGCGCATGGCATCGGGGGTTAGCACCTGCACCAGCGTGTGCCGCACCACCACGGAAATATTATCGAACGCGCCGGTCAGCAGCAGCATGGCGAAGGAGAGCCAGAAACTATGCGACAGGCCGAAAACGATGGTCGCCAGGCCAAAACCGGCGACGGCCCAGAGCATGGTGCGACCGGCCTTTTTCATGGGCGGCAGATGGGCCACGGCCATGGCCATGATAATCGCGCCAATGGCCGGGGCGGCACGCAACCAGCCAAAACCGCGTGGCCCGCAGTGCAGAATATCATCGGCGAAGCGTGGCAGCAGGTAGGTGGCCCCGCCCAGCAGCACGGCAAATAAATCCAGCGTGATCGTCGCAAGGATAATCTTGGTGCTGAAAACAAAACGCACGCCGGCGACCAGGCTCTTGATGGTGGCCGGTTCTTTCTTGCGCGGCGCGGAGCGCAGCTTGAGAAACGCCACGTTGATGCCCAGGCTGGCCACGCACAAGCCGGCAATCAAATAAGCCAGCGGCACGCTGGCGGCGACGATCAATCCGCCCAGCGCCGGGCCGGTCATCGCCGCCAATTGAAAGCCGCTGCTGTTCCAAGTGACGGCGTTGCCGTAACAGCTTTCCGGCACCAGCATCGGCAACAGCGACGACCGCGCCGGCCCGCCGGTGGCTTTGGCGGTGGCCATCAGCCCGATCAAGCCATACAGCACGCCGATGCTCGCGTGTTGCCGCGATGCCAGCATCAATCCCACGGCACAGGCGGCAATCACCAGTTGCGTACACAGCACGATGCGCCGCCGATCCAAGCGGTCAGCCAGATGCCCGGCCGGCAGAGCCATGACAATCACCGGCAGCCCCGCGATCAACCCCACCCAACCCAGCGACATCATGCTGTGGGTATGCTGGTAAACGTCCCAGCCAACGGCCACTTCCATGATCTGCTCACCGACCACGGCAACCATCCAGCCGCTGGCGTAAAGGATAAAACTCTCGAAGCGCAGCGCCGCGTACGGATCGCGCGCGGGGGGCGATGGGTAATCGGGCGCGGGCACCCCTTGATAATCGAGAGGGGTTGGCGGCGGTTGTGCGGGTACGTTATCCATTATTACTGCTTAACTGAGCCGGGCCGTCCCCGTCCCGCCAATCGGGCCGCGGACGGCCCGGCTCAACTTACGAGGATACATTAGCGGCAACGCCCGCCGCACACCACTTCCGCCACATCTGCCGATACGCCGTCTCGATGTTGCCGGCGAAGCGCGGGGCATCCATCAGCGGTGATGCTTCCATCCGCTGCCGCAGCGTCGCACGCAAGTGCTGCAAACGCGGCAGATCGTTGGCCAAGTTGACGGCGATCTGCACGAATTGTTCGGGCGTTTGCCCGGCCAATTCCGCCAGACCCAGGTTGGACAACTGACACCAACCGGCCCGGCTTATGCCTGACGGTCCCACCAGCGTGACCACGGGTACGCCCATCCAAAAAGAATCGAGGCTGGTGGTGTGGCCATTGTAAGGACAGCTATCCAGCCCCAGGTCGATGCGGTGGTAGACGGCAAGATAGTCGCGCCGGGATTGATGCGAGAAAAACGCCACGCGGTCGGCGTCAATGCCTTGCTGAGACAAGTACGCCAGCAGGCGTTGCCGCGGACTTCCCTGGGGGGCCAGCAACAGCAGCCGGGAGTTTGGCACCTGCCGCAGCACCTGTGCCCACAGCGCCAGAATGCCCTGGTTAACCTTGCAGAAATTGTTTAGGCAGCCGAAGGTAACACGGCCAGCTTGCCCTTCGCGGCTTTCCAGCGCCGGCAGCGCGTTGACGACAATCTCCCGCCCATCCAGTGGATCGTAGCACCAGAAACTGTCGGGCAGGCGAATCGTCTGTTCAGAGTAGATGGATTCATCCATGCCCAGTGGGTCCAGGTAGGGATCGCTCAAACGATAATCCATCGCCGCCAGCCCGGTGCTGCCGGGGTAGCCCAGCCAGGTCACCTGCACCGGGGCCGGCTTGCGGGCGAAAACCAGCAGGCGGTTGCCGGCCATGTGCAGCGTCAGATCCACCAGGATGTCAATTTCATCTTGACGGATCTGGCCGGCCAGTTGCTCGTCGCTAAGGCTCAGGGCGTCGCGCCAGATGTCGGCATACCCTTGCAGACGCGCCGTTACGGCATCGGGGCGCGGCACACTGGCATAGCAGACGATCTGATAATTCCGGCGATCATGCTGGCTGAGCAAGGGAATCGTGAAGAACGACTGGCAGTGTTCGCAAAAGTCCGGCGACACATAGCCAATCCGCAGACGGCGTTCAGGATCACGGTTGTTGATGTGCGGCTGAATAGGCTTCTTTAACGGCGCGGCGTGCTGCTGATTCCAGCGGCGATGCTCCTGGGCTATCGCCCGCGCATCGTAGTCCGGCGCAAAATGCAGACCATAGACCAGATTGTCGTCGGCATCGATGCCAGCGGGATTCAGCGCGAGAATTTCCCGGTAGACGGCGATGGCCTGGTCCAAGTTCCCCTGGGCCTTGAGCATGTTGCCCAGATTGTTCCGCGCATCGTAATGGTCGCTCTTGAGGGCAATGGTCTGGCGATAGGCGGCGCTGGCCTGATCCAATTGCCCCAGGTCGCGCAGGGCATTGCCGAGATTGTAGTGGGCTTGCGGCCACTGCGGCTCCAGGGCGATGGTTTGCCGGAGCAATTGCACGGCAAAGTCATGACGTCCCTGTTGCGCGCTGACCACGCCCAGCATATGCAACGCATTGGCGTGCTGTGGCTGCCGGGCCAGAACTTGCCGGTAAAGCTGCTCCGCCTCCATCAGTCGTCCGGCCTGGTGGTGTTGCATGGCCATGTCCAAGGCTTGTTGGATGGATGGCAAACCCATCCCCTAAGCCTACCCCAACTCGGTGCCTCTCTCCAGCCGCGTTTCCGGCAGTCCAGCCGCATTGGTGATGCGCAATGTGCGCACATTGTTTTTCGCCGTAAGTCCTTATATCCAGCGGACTTACCAATTCCACTTGCATTTTTGGCCAGATTTGTCGCGCCACGCCAGGGGGCTGACATTCCTAAAAATGGGTCTCCCATTCCGAACAAACCGCATTGGCATCAAAATTTCAAGGGTGCCAATATTCGTTATTTCGGCTTAATCAGGGTCTATTTGGGGTCTAACAACCCCTTAACAGGGGCCTATTTATCGTTAACGTGCCTCTATTTCAGGCTGATTTCCCGCCCAGGGGGCGAAAACAGCTCATCCCGGCGCAAAATTGACCGTCCCAAGCAGAAAACGTCGGCTCAATGGCCGAAGATTCGCCGGGAATGGTTGATTCTGATCTAACCGAAAAGACTGTGCCACCTTGCCCAAATCTTGGCGGGCTACGTAAATTCCCGGGGCGGGGCCGCCGCCACAGAACAAAAAGGATTCACCGCCCGCTCTTCGACCCTGAGTTCAGACCCGAAGGGCGCTCAAGGGCGCGGAGAATCTGCGGAGACCAGATCCGATGCTGGGCAAGTCCCAAGCAGTTTCCCCTGCGATCCTCCGCGGCCTCGGCGGTGAAACAACTTTGAATTGATTGGTCTTTTTCGTGCTCTTCGTCGCTTCGCGGTGAGATGGCTTTGGGTTGGCGGCGATGCCGCATCGGACTAATCGTATCGGCGAAACATTTCACGAGTGCATCTTCACTCGTCGCGTTTCCCATTTCCGCCCTTCAAACCCTTCACACCCTTCACACCCTTCACACCCTTCAAACCTTCCCCCCGTCTTGCACCCTGTCACCCCTCACCTTGTCATCTTTGATTTCCCCCCCTTCCGCTCTCCGCTCTCCGCCTTCCGCCTTTCTCCCGTCCCACCTCTTCTCCCGCGCAGTTGCGCGGGCGCGTGGTGCCGCCGGCTGAATAAGCCTGCCCAATGCCGGTGGTATCGTCGCCGTGGATGCGTTAAAATCACGCCGCCCAAGAGAATCTCGCCGGCGGTACCTGGTGGCCAGTGGGCGCAAGCGGCGGCGTGGGCCGTCTTGGGCGAAGGCGTTTTCCATGTCCCAAAGTTCTTATTTTCGCCGTTGGCGACGCCGCGGCCCAACCGCTGGCGTGCGGGTGGCCATCGTCCGTGCGTTGCGCCAGGCCGCGTCGCGCTTGGTGGCCGTCCCGCTGGACATGGACGTGCGGTTTACCCCGCACGGGTTTGGCCACCGCCGCCGGCCGGCGTTCGCCATAGAGCATGAAGATGACAAATGTATCGAGTATAGCGTTGACCGCAAAGCCCAAAGCACCCAAAGCCTAACTGAACCACTGCTATGACGATTCATTCCATGCTCCACGCCGTTGCCTGCTGGGTGATTTACCTTTGCGCCACGCAAGTTGCCGCGAGTGCCGCGCCCATTGCCTTCACTTTTGCACTGGACCAACCAGGGCTGACCAGCGCGGGTGTTTATGATGCGCAGGATCGGTTGGTGCGCACACTCTGGCAGATGAAAACACTTAACGCAGGCACGCAAACCGCCGCCTGGGATGGCGTGGACGACTTGGGCCAGCCCGTGGCACCGGGATCGTACCAATTTCGCGTCGTGCTTAATGGCGGCGTTTACAAGAATGTCGGTGCCATCGGGCAAAACGGGGCAACGCCCGACGTGCTCGGTCATGTGCCGTTAAGCACTTATGGCATCGCCATCGACAACCAAGGATCGATCTACACCGCCAATTCCTGGAACGAAGCCGGCGATGATGTCAAAAAGTGGGACAAGACCGGCAAGGCGCTGTGGACGTTCAACTATAAACTTCGCAACGGCACGCCCCCAGGTTTGCCGATGACCATTGCCGTTGACGATCGTTACTTCTATGCCTATTTCCGCACTTCCAACCATCCCCAGCGTACCATGGACCTGATCGGGCGCTTCGACTGCGGCACCGGGAACGCCGCGCCTTTTCCCAAAGACAATCCCGCCACCAGCGAATTTGGCCACATTCTGGTCAATGATTTTCCCGACGGCAAACTGCCCGCAGGAATACCGCTGGCCGACGAGGAAGCGGTGAAATTTCCGTTGCGGGCCTTGGCGGTTTCTGGAGCGCAGTTGTGGGTTGCCGATGCGCGCAACAACCGGCTGCGCAGTTACGACAAAACCACCGGCGCACCCCTGCGCGAAATTCCCGTGCCATTGCCTCTGGCTCTGGCCATTGATGTCACCGGGCAACTGTACGTCGGTCACGAGCACCGCTTGGTGAGTCTCTATAGCGTCCAGGGAGCTTTTCTCCGCGATGTTCTGACCGATCTGAAAGACGTCACCGCCCTGAGTTTCGGACCGCAGGGCGATTTGTACGTCGCCGACGCCGGCGATGGTGTCATCAAAGTCTGCCAGCTTCAGCAAGGCGGCCCAGCGGTGGTCACCCGCACGCTGGGCAGCAAGCGTTTGTGGGGCGACCGGCCGGCCGGTGCATTCCACACCCTGCGCTCGATGGCGGTCGATACCGAAGGAAACGTGGTGACCGTGGATCGCGGCGCCATAGCCTGCTGTAGCCTGGCGAAATGGAACCCCGACGGCAAATGCTTATGGGAGAAGTTCAGCAATGAATGGATGGACACGGGAAACTACGGCCAGCACCATCCCGATCGGTTCGTGACGCATTGCTTCAACGCTTACAAACTGCTGGATCGCCAGAACGGTGGCTGGGAATTTCTCGGTCATACGTTCCAAGGCCCGGCCGACTATCACACCGACTGCAAAGGCGTCGTGCGTGTGTTGCGCTTGGGCAGCAATGATTTCGTTTTTTTGCCGCAGGGCGATGGCGTGCAGGTCTATCGCGGCGACGGACCATTCTGGCATCTGGCGGCCCTGCTCGGCGGCAAGGAACCCAAGGCCGATGCCGTGATTGATTACACCGGCAACACCGCCGAAGAGTGGAGTTGGCACGATGCCACCGGCAGCGGCCAGCCCAAACCCGAAGAAATCAACTTGTTTAAGCCCCGCGCCCAAACCAACTACAAAACCTTCGGCACGGAAATCGATCCTCACGGAAACATCTGGTACGCCAATCTTCATGCCCATGCCATCTGGACGCTGCCCATGGACAAGCTCGATGCCCGCGGCAATCCCACTTACGATTGGTCGCAGGCGCACTTGGCGGTGCCGCACGATGATTCGGCTTTGGGTTTCGACCCCAGCGCCGTCCGCGTCGGTGACGATGGCGCGATCTATTCTTTTGGCTGGAGCAAGCAATGGCCGCAGCCCCAACCCAATGATGCCTGGATGGGCGGCACCACCCTGGTCAAATTCAGCGCCAAAGGAGAGAAGTTATGGGCCATCAAACTCCCAATGGTCTGCGTCGGCATGGACGTGATTCCCGGCGCCGGCGGCGTCATGGTCGGTACGTTTAAGGACGCCACCATCTACCACATTTCCCCAGACGGGCTGTTGCTTAACGCGATGAAACCGGGCCAAGCCATGGCCGGATTAACCGGCGCGCTGGATAACCCCGCCGCCGTCGCCGTCAACCGCGATCCGCGCGACCATCTGATCGACGTTTTTGTCGAGGACGATTTACTGCTGCGGATCGGCTGGTATCGCGTTGACGATGCGAAGATTAAAGTTGTCTCCGGCGAACTCCACGTGCCGAACTGATTAAAAACTGAACTGATTAAAGGGGACGTAGCTATTTACGCTTGACATAAGTGGTTTTCCAGTGGAAACTGGCGGCCATGCCACGCTTAGCCCGACAATGTCCCGGTGGATACGTGTACCATATCTGAACTGATTAAAGGGGACGTAGCTTAATGGCACTAAAATAACCTCCTCTTCCGGCGGCGCAGGCGTTGACGCATCGCCACACGCGGCTGGTTCAGCCGCGCGTAGGGCTTGGGCCGCCGCTTGATCGCACGCGGCTCGATCCGCTCGCGACGCTCCGCCACCACCAAGAACTTCGGCAGCGGCTGGCTCAAGTCGCCGTGCCGCACCCAGTACAAGGCATCGGCAAAACTGATCCGATCCACCGCCGCGGCGATACTACTAGCCATTCCAGGCCTCCTTTCGATGAAATTGCCTAGATAACAAGATCATCGGAGGAGGCCGCTTTGATTATGCAGTTATTATCGTAACTACAGTTGCAATCGAGGGTTACGTGCTATTTTAGTGCCATTAGGGACGTAGCTATTTACGCTTGACATAAGTGGTTTTCCAGTGGAAACTGGCGGCCATGCCACGCTTAGCCCGACAATGTCCCGGTGGATACGTGTACCATATCTGGAATCGCGGTGCCGGAAGGC
>Ga0316217_10001359_pt1 | contig 32053 bp, 30 predicted proteins | sample 1anoAmetaG_FD_203633 | JGI IMG/M metagenome (GOLD analysis project Ga0316217, IMG submission 203633) | Freshwater microbial communities from Trout Bog Lake, Wisconsin, USA - 1anoA | ecosystem: Environmental > Aquatic > Freshwater > Lake > Hypolimnion/Profundal zone | place: USA: Wisconsin... | reverse complement strand
GGCGGCGGACACCTACGAGAAGGTCGGCGCCAACGTCCGCTTCGAGGAGAAGAAGCGCAAGGAGGCCGCGCGCACCGCGATGCTGCTCTTCGCGAGCATGGCGAAGCGCGACAAGGCGATGAGCAACTACCGGACGCTCGTGAGCCTCCACCCCACGGCGGACGAGAAGGCGAACGCGGACTACCTCGTCGCCGACTACGATCACACGCAGTGGAACCCGGTCGCCCCCGATTCCGGGGCCAACCGGGAGGCTCGTCAGGCGGCGCAGTCCTCGCTCGAGGCCTTCTACTACGCCAACCGCGGCAACCCGGCCGCCTCTCAGTACGCGCTGCAGGCCTCCTACTGGGTCTTCAAGATGAAGAAGACCGCCGGCGATCCGAGCTACCGGGCCGCCGCTACGACGGCCGTCACCGCCTGGGAGAGCTTCCGGGCGCACGGCACGAGCAAGGACGGCAAGGCGCTGGCGGTCACCGCCCCCTTCTCCGACTACGGCGCCGAGGCGCAGTTCGCGCTCGTCGACGACGAGATCCACAAGGACTACGACATCGAGACCGGGCACCACAAGTACGCCGGCTCGGTCGTCGACATCGTCGGCGTCGCCGGGAAGGGCGGGGCCACGAAGGACGGGAAGTTCGTCCAGGACGCCAAGCAGGCGCAGAAGTACGTCGACGCGCTCTCCGAGGTCGAGAAGAAGTACCCGTCGCGTGAGTGGGTGCCGGCCGCGATCGCCCGTCAGGGGACCGTCTACGACTCCCTCCGCACCGGGCTATACAACGCCGTTCCTCCTGCCGTTCACTACTTCACCCCGCAGCAGGACGCGCTGCTCAAGCGCCTCGAGGGGAGCGGCATCCAGAAGCTGCAAGATCAGGCGGACGACCTCCGGACCAACGTCAAGGAGAACTGGCGCAAGGAGAAGGCGCTCGATCTCGCCCAGATGGACGAGCTGATGGTCGCGCACTACGCGGCGGCCGTCGCCCTGGCCCGGAAGTACAACGTCCGTAACCCGCTCGTGACGAAGGCGATCGAACGTCTCGCCTACTTCACGGACATCATCGGCGACGACAAGATGCGCGAGTACGTGGTCAAGACCAAGGATCCGACCGACGTGTCCGGCTCGTCCAACCTCACCTACACCGACAAGATGTACCTCCAGGCCCGACCGGGCCTGACCGCGACACCTCCCGCCGTAGGGGAAGGGGCGCCGGCGCCGGTGGCACCATGAGCACCGCTCGAATCTCGAAGGGCTCGGCCAGTCCCCAGACACCGCTCGGCGTCGTCGTCGCGCTGGCGCTCGTGGCCGCGGGGCCGTTCGTCGCGGTCGCGTGCGGCGGCGAGCCGACGAAGCCGGCCGTCTCGCCCAACGCCGCCACGTCGGCCAGCGCCCCGACCCCCTCGGCGGCCCCCACCCCGATGGCGGTCCCGACGGTCCACTCGGACGTCAACGTCGCGGCCAAGGGGGCCTACAGCCGCGGCTACGCGGCCTTCTTCTCGGGCGACCTCGCGGCGGCCAAGCAGGCGTTCACGGAGGCGTCGCGCGCCGACCCTCACGCGCCGGCGCCGCTCTACTCCCTCGGCACGGTCCTCGAGCACCAGGGGGACACGGCCGGAGCGCAGCAGCAGTACAAGGCTGCGATTGCCGTCAAGCCTGACGACACCACGTCCATCGGCGCTTACGGGCTCAGCCTCGCGACAGCGGGCCGGCTCGCAGAGGCCGACTCCTTCCTCACGATGCAGCAGCAGAAGCACCCCGAATCGGCCCCCATCACGACCTTCCTGGCGGAGGTCAAGTCGATGGAGAACGACACCGGCTCTGCGCAGCAGCTGGCGCAGGACGCTCTCCGGATGAACCCGGATTACAAGCCGGCGATGGTGGCGATCGCCCACGACCACTACCGGGCCCACCGGACCGAGCTCGCGAAGTACGCGCTGCAGGCCGTGCTCGACGGCTTCGGCGAGGCGAACCCCCCGCGCGACAAGGACAACGCCGACGCCCACCTCATCCGCGGCCTGATCGAAGAAGAAGCCGGGTTCCGCCCTGACGCGATGGCCGACTTCGACGCGGCGAGGAAGGCGCGCCCCGATCTCGTCGAGGCGCTCATCCACCTCGGCGTGATGAAGCTCCAGGCGGGCAACGTCCCCGAGGCGATGCCGCTCCTCGAGAGCGCCGTCAAGTTCGCGCCGAACGCGCCGCTGTCCCATCTCAACCTGGGCGACGCCTACCGGCTGGGCAGCCGCGTCGCAGACGCGAAGCGGGAGTTCGATACGGCCCTCTCGATGGACTCAAGCCTCGGCGTCGCGCACTACGACATGGGCCTGCTCTACCTCTTCTCGCCGAGCGTGCCCGGGAGCACCGCCATCGAGCAGATCGGCACCGCCATCCACGAGCTCGAGACCTACCGGAGCATGCGCGGCGCCAAATCGGGCGGGGACGACGTCGACGAGCTCCTCACCCGGGCCCAGGCCAAGCAGGCCGACCTGAAGGTGGCCGCCACGCCGCCGCCGGCCCCCGCGCCGCCCGCGTCGTCGCCCCCGGCGGCCTCGGGAGGCGCGGCGCCTCCTGCCCCGGCGGCGTCTGCGGGCAAGCACTGAACCCGCTGGCCTTCTTGCATCGCCAGGCTATCCTTCCACGAGAGGCACCATGCCGAGAGCAACCGCACTTCTCTTCCTCCTCGGGCTCATTGCGGTCGCCCCGTCGGCGCGCGCGGAGAAGAAGGGGAACGTCATCACCATCGGCGAGGTCACGATCGTCGGTCGGGTGCAGAAGCCGATCGCGTCGGTCGACGTGAGCAAGATTCCCCAGAAGATCACGCTGGCGGAGCTGCGGCAGCCGTTCCTCGACCGCATCGACGAGGCGGTCCGTCACGACCCGTTCTGAGCCCCGCGACCTCGATCCGGCGCGCCGGGTCGGGGCGACCGTACACGCCTCCGGATGATCCTCGCCGTCGCAGCCCTCTTCACCGGGGCGTGTGTCGCCGCGAGCGTGCGGCGGCTCCACTTCGTAGCCGAGCTGACCCGCCTTGATCCTGCGGCGCTCGTCTCCGGGCTGCACGAGGCTGGCGAGCGCCTTCCGGACGAGCCCGTGCGCGCGCTCGACGCGACGCTGCGTCAGTCGACAGGAGTCGAGTGGGAGCGATCGGTCGTCGAGGCCGTCCAGCACGAGCCGCAGGCCCGTCCTGCTTTTCTCGGGGAGGTGATGACGGAGCTCGACTACCGCGCACGTCGCTGGTCGCGGGTGCCGCGCGTCGCCGCGAGCCTCGCGTCGACCGGCGGCTTCCTCCTCGCGAGCCTCGCGCTCCGCCTCGGCCTGGCCGAGCTGGCGGGCCCCCTCCTCGAGTCGGACGTCCCGTCGGTCAACTCGGCCGTCCTCGACGCGCTCGATGTCGTGGCCATGGGGATGGCGGGGGCGGCGTGTTGCGTGGCGGTGCAGCACGGGGCTCGGGCGACGCTCCGGGCGAAGCTGCTGGCGGCGGAGCAGCTGGTCGATCTTCTGGAGGGGCTGGCCTCCCGCAACGAGGGGGCTTTGGCCACCCGGGGCCGTCGTGCTAGCCTCGCCCCGCCCTAGTCGGTGCACGCAGCACCGGCTGGCGCAACGTTGCTCGCCGCGGTCCCCTTAACTGAATCCCTCTGTCGAGCCTGGCCTCCCGGTCGGGAACTTTTGGTCCCTGGCTGCTGTCTCCAGAGCCAGGGGAGCAAGGAATGTCGCAGATGAACGTCGGAACGCCGTCAGGACGCCCGCAAGCCGGAGGCCAGCCGGGCCAGATGACCGCCGTGATGCGGGCGATGGCGCAGGCCTCCGGACCGAAGGTCCTGCGAATCGGCCTGGTGCAGGACGGGCGCGTCATCGAGGAGCGCATCATCAAGCAGCGCACCAGCGTGACGATCGGCTCGAGCGAGAAGGCGATCTTCGTCGTGCCGACGCCGAATATCCCGGCGCAGTTCAAGCTCTTCGAGCTCATTGGCAGCGACTACTACCTGAACTTCCTGGACGGGATGAGCGGTCGCGTGGCTCTCCAGTCGGGTATCAGCGACATCGCCGGCCTGCGGGGTCAGGCGAAGAAGGTCGGCAACGCTTACCAGGTCAGGCTGACCGACGAGGCTCGGGGGAAGATCGTCGTCGGCGGGACAACCTTCCTGTTCCAGTTCGTCGCGCCTCCTCCTCCGCAGCCGCGCCCGCAGCTCCCGCTCGCAGTGAAGGGGGGGCTAGCGAGCCAGATCGACTGGAACCTGACGATCATCGCCGCCTTCAGCTTCCTGCTCCACTTCGGGATGATCGGGGCGATGTACTCGGACTGGATGGACCCCGTCATCGATGACGACGTCATGGCCGGCGGCATCATCGACATGATGAAGAACATCCCGGCGGCCCCGGTCGAGGTCCCCCCGGAGCCGACGACCGCGGCGGCGACGTCCACTGCGACAGCTGCCGCGGCGGCGACGGCGGCGCCCGCTGCGGCTCGCCCGGCGGGGGCTGGCCAGAAGATGAGCGCCACTCAAGCTGCGGCCCTCTCGGCGCAGGCCGATCAGATCCAGATGCAGATGCTCGCCGCGTTCGGCGGCGGCGCCGCCGTCCAGGGGGCGCTCACGAGGGGCGATATCCCCCCCGTCGATCTCGGGAGCGCCGCGGCGTCGGGCGCCGGCGTCAGCGCCAGCACCGGCAACGGCCTCAACCTTGGGACGGGCGGCGGGGCAATTCGACCGGGCGGGGGTTCGGGCGGCCTCGGATCCATCGGGACGACCACCGGGGCCGGAGGTGGCGGTGCAGGGAAGGAGACGGCCGTCGCCGGACCGACCGGGAAGGTGGACGTTGGCGCCACGACCGCGACGGTCGCAGTCGCGAACGCGGGGGCGGTCGTCGCCGGCCTACGAGCGGGCTTCCGCTCCTGCTACAACGCTGGACTCAACGTCGACCCGACGATGTCGGGGCGTGTCATGCTGAGCGTGAAGATCTCTCCCAACGGCGAGGTATCGTCCGCCGATCCCTCCGGGAACACGGGGCTCTCGGACAGCGTCGTCCAGTGCCTCATCAAGAAGGTGCGGAACGCGCAGTTCGACGCCCCCGGGCCGACCGGGTCCACCCTCCAGATCCCGATCACCTTCGTCCAGCAGGCCAAGTAGCCGAAGCGCCAGCGGTGCTTGCATTCCGGGCCTCGCGAGAGGCGCGCGTGAACGCCCGAGCGCACGCGCGCAACGGAGCAAGAGACGGTGGGGACCGCGTGCGTCGCGAGTCGCCACCTGCTCCGATTTCTGAGCAGTATCCAGGAGCTGTGAGTCGTTGACACCCGTCAGCGCCCTCACTAGGATGCTCACGGACACTTCTCCCCTCGCAAGGGAAGGCACCAAGATGCGGCTTCTTTCCATGGCTTCCATGCTGTTCGCGACGACGCATCACGACGTGCCGGGGAGTCGTCCGGACCGCGCTGCGCGACGAGCGCGGTGGGTTGCGCTCGGCGTCGCCGTGACCATCGGAGGTGTCGGGGCCGTCGCCAGCGCACAGCCGCCTGTGGCCCCCGCGGCCGTCGCGGCGGGCGTGGCGGATGGCCCGGTCGGCTTCGAGCGTCGCGTCCAGCTGACGCCGCAGCAACAGGAGGCGGAATCGGAGATCATCCTGGCGCAGATGCAGGCTGGCTCCGGGACGATCCAGCGCATGCTCGCCCAGGCGCGGCTCTCGCGGGACGTCGTGAAGACGCTCTGCCTGAACGACAAGCTCTCGCAGGTGGACGTCGCCAACCGCTCGGCGACAGACCGGAAGGCGTCGCTCCACTCCGCGGTCACCCGCAACGACCGCGAGCTCAGCAACCACGAGTTCACGATCCTCACGGTGCTCAAGAAGCGGAGCGAGCAGCTCTCCGCCGAGGCGAACCAGTGCATCGGCGAGGAGGCGGCCTTCATCGGCGCGACCAACGTCGTCACGACCGTCGACACCACGCTCCCCACCGGCGATCCGACGGACGTCTCCACGGGGACCGCGGCGGGCGTGACGAGCCCCCCGGTGACCGCCTCGAGCGACCAGTAGGGGCTCCGGCGGGCCAAGCATCGCAAGCACGTGAGCACTTGCACAGGGGCCGACTGCCGTGAGATGAGTGCGGTCGCCGCAGGGTGCGAATGGACGGGGTCGCCTGGGAGCCTGACGAGCGAGACATGAACAAGAGACGACGCGCAACGCTGCAAGCGGCATCCCGGAGGGGCGGTTCGCCGGGGACGCGCACCACGCCGAGGGGGTCTTCGTCGCTTGTTCTGTCCGGCGTTCGCCGCGCAGCTCTGATCGGGGCCGGCGTGGCCGCGCTGACGCTCTCGACCGAGGTTGCTTCGGCGCAGGAGTGGCTGAAGGATCGGCAGTTCGCGGAGGGGCCTGGCGTCCGCGTCGGCGACTTCGAACTCCACCCGGGGATCGGCGTCCAGGGCGGCTACGACTCCAACTGGTTCCTCCGCACGGACAAGTCGGGGGACGTCAACAGCGGCGTTCAGGGCGTGCCCGAGATGCTCGTCACGCCGTCGATCTCGCTGTCGACGATGGGCATGCAGCGGAAGGAGGGCGAAGCGAACGGCGAAGGGCCGTCGGTCACCTTCAGGGCCACCGCGTCGGGGACGTACCGCGAGTACTTCGGGCAGATCACCCCCGAACAGCGAAACGGGAGCGTGGACGCGGCGATAAGCCTCGGCATCCTCCCGGGTCGACCGTGGGGGGCCAACCTCGGTGCTACGTACGATCGCGTCATCCAGCCGACCTCGCTGACGAGCGCCAATCCGGACTTCGCCTACAACCGCGACCTCGTCGGTGCAACCGCCGAGATCGTGTCCCAGCCGGGGAGCGGCACGCTCGACTGGCACCTCGGCGGCTCGCTGACGGGGACGCTCTTCGAGCAGAGCGGCGGGCAGGCGTACAACAACTTCGTCTACTCCGTCTTCACGCGTGGGCGCTGGAAGTTCCGACCGAAGACGGCGCTCATCGTCGACGCGACGCTGGGCTTCCAGAACTTCTCGCCTCCGGCGGGGGCGGTCACTCCGGTCACGACGCCGTACAACTCAGACCCGGTCCGCACCCACTTCGGGCTCAACGGTCTGCTCACGCCGCGGCTCTCGCTGCTCGCGACCGTGGGCTACGGCGGGACCTTTCTCTCGCCTGCGACGCCCAACGATCCCCACGTCCAGCAGTACGACAGCGTCATCGGGCAGGCCGAGCTGAAGGTCTTTCTGACGGCGCCTCCGGGCGAGGGGGCGGGGCTCTCGCTATCGCAGTCGAGCCTCGCGTTTGGCTACACGCGCGACTTCCAGACGAGCTACTTGACCGAGTTCAACGGCATCGATCGCGGCTACCTGAAGTTCTCCTACTTCTTCGCGGGGAGGGCGCTCATCTCGCTCGAGGGCGGCGGGGCGGCCATCGAGTATCCGGAGTTCTTCCTCGCCTCGGCCCCGAAGACCGCGCAGGCGGCCTTCACCGACGCGCGCCTCGACGCGACGCTCTTCAGCGAGTACCGGTTCACGAACTCTTTCGGCCTCAACGGCACGTTCCGCTACACGACCGAGCTGAGCTCCACGACGCTGAACCTCGCCGCCTCGCCGACCTCGCCGGTCCAGAACTACGCGATGGAGTGGCAGCGCTGGGAAGCCTACCTCGGCGTCCGCCTCTTCCTGTGAGCGCGGCCGAAGCGCCCCGGGTCCGCCCTTGTCCACTCGTCTGACGCGCTGGCTCAGCTCCGCCGTCATCGCGGTCGTGGCCTCCTCGACCACGCTCGCGTGTCGTACCGAGGTCGGCCCCCCGACCAACCTGCCGACCGCGTCGCAGAGCACCGCCGTCGGTCCCGAGGATCTCCTCGAGATCAACGTCGTGGGGGAGGCCGCCCTCTCGCACGAGTACCAGGTGCACCCGGACGGGACGATCGACTTCGAGCACGGGGTCAAGGTGGAGGGGCTCGAGCCTCAGGACATCGCCCAGCTGCTCAAGAAGGGCCTCGTCGAGGGGCGCATCCTGGCGGACCCGCAGATCAGCATCATCGTGAAGCAGTACAACTCGCGGAAGATCCTGGTCATCGGGTCGGTCGGGAAGCCTGACAGCCTGTCGTGGACCCCGGGGATGACGCTCGTTGGCGCCATCTCTCTCTGCGGGTGGTTCACGCCGATGGCGGACCGGAGCCACGTGACCATCATTCGCCGGGTGGGCAAGGACAAGAGCGTCCAGGCGGTCGTTTCGGTCGAGGCGATCACCCGTCACCAGCAAGAGGACATCAGGCTCTCGCCGGGCGACACCATCAACGTTTCGCAGAACGTCTTCTGACCCTCCGCCGTCGCCCGGGCGCGCCGGCCGCCGTCGGGTGATCGCTACGGTCGGGCCGTGTAGAAGGCGGAGCGGAGGTACTTCCGGACCATCCGCCGCCCGACGATCTTCACGACGGCGCCGAGCGGGACGGCGAGGAGCACGCCGAAGAACCCGAAGAGCGACGCGGCCGCCATCATGGTCACGATCACCTCGAGGGGGGCGAGGCCGACCGAGCGCCCGACGATTCTCGGCGTCACGACGAGGCCATCCAGCAGCTGGACGACCCCCATCACGATCATCACCTCGGCGAGCGTGCCGACCCCGCGCCAGTCGAGCGCGGCCATCGTCAGCGCCAGCGTCAGACCCGTCGCGAACCCGATGTACGGCACGAAGGCGAGCATGCCTGTGAGGATGCCGATCGGGACGGCGAACCGGACGTCGACGAGGCGCAGACCTGTGGCGTAGAGGGCGCCGAGCACGAAGTTCGCCGTCAGCTGGCCGCGGACGTAGCTCCCGAGCGTGACGTGGATCTCCCTCGCCAGCCCCGCGGCGTCGTCCTGCCAGCGCCTCGGGACGAGCTTGGCGGCGCTCGCGACGATGCGCTCGAAGTCGATGAGCAGGTAGAGCGCGAAGACCGGGACGATGAGCGCGCTCAGGGCGACCGCGACGTAGCTCAGGGTCCCGAACAGCGCGAGGGCGACGGCGTTCAGGGTGCCGGGGAGCGCGTCGTTCAGGCGCCCGCTGAACGTCTGGAGCAGCTCGGTCGCCGTGTGCGGGACGTGGACGCCGAACGCCTGGAACAGCCACGGGTCGAGGCGGGACTCGAGGCCAGTCAGCTTGGCCGGGAACTCGCTGGCCGTGGCCCGCAGCTGGTCGGCGAACATCGGCACGGCGTAGACGACGAGGAGCGCCAGGAACGAGGCGATCGCGAGCATGATCGCGGCGGCGCCCGCGGGCCTCGGCACCCGCGACCGCTCGAGCCGGTTGACGGCGGGATCGAGCGCGTACGCCACAAGGAACGCGAAGAAGAGCGGCGCGAGCACCGCGCGGAGCAGGTACACGACGGCGACCGCGAGCAGACCGAACAGCAAGAGCAGCAAGAGCCGCTGGACCGGGTCGAACCGGTCGCCCTGCGCGGGCGGTGAGGGGGGAGCGGGCAAGCTCGGGGGGGGCGCGGGCACCGGCATGCCGATGGGCCGGATTCTACACGCCGACCTTGGCGCAGCCCCCCTTTTCTCGTACACGCTCGTGGCATGTCGGAAGCCAAGACCGCGACGTTTGATGAGGGCGCCCCGCGTCCCGTGCCGCCGCTCGAGGCGCAGGACGGCGCCACCCTGGCGCGCCTCGTCGGGGTGATGCAGCGCCTCCTCGGGCCGGGCGGCTGTCCGTGGGACCGGGAGCAGAGCTTCGAGACCTTGCGGAAGTACGTCCTCGAGGAGGCGTGCGAGGTCATCGACGCGATCGAGTCGGGCAGCATGACACAGCTCCGCGAGGAGCTCGGCGATCTGCTGCTGCAGGTGGTCTTCCAGGCCGAGCTGGCACGAGCGAAGGCCTCGTTCGGCATCGACGACGTCATCGGCGGGATCGTCGACAAGCTCGTCCACCGGCACCCGCACGTCTTCGCCGATGGCACCGCGAAGGACTCGACGGAGGTGCTGCAGAACTGGGAGCGCATCAAGGCGGAGGAGAAGAAGGGGCGGCGCGTCCTCGAGGGGGTCCCGCGGAGCCTCCCCGCGCTGACGCGCTCGCAGCGGATCGGCGAGAAGGTCTCGAGGGTCGGCTTCGACTGGTCCGACCGCGAGGGCTCGCGCGCGAAGGTGACGGAGGAGGTGCGTGAGCTCGACGAGGCGATCGCCCGTGGGGACAAGGCAGAGATCGAGGCCGAGCTCGGCGACACGCTCTTCGCGCTCGTGAACCTCGCGCGCCACCTCGACGTCGACGCCGAGGGGGCGCTCCGCCGGACGGTGGACAAGTTCACGCGGCGGTTCGCGCACGTCGAGGATCGGGTCCGGGAGCAGCACGGCGGCTGGAGCGGGCCGACGATCCCGCTCCCCACGCTCGACGCTTACTGGGACGAGGCGAAGGCCGAGGAGCGTCGGTCCACGTGAAGCGTTTGCCGATCGTCGTCAGGCGCCCTAAGTTCCCCGTCTTCCGTGTCTAGCCCCGCCACCCCCACCGAGCTCTCTCCCGCCGACGTCCCGCCGCTCGCCCGGACGCCGGAGGAGTGGGCCCGCGTGGCGCAGTCGCTCGGCGGACGGGCCTTCCACGGCAAGCAGATCTTCCGCTGGATCCACGTCCGCGGGGTCACGAATCCCGCGCAGATGAGCGACCTTCCGGCGTCGCTCCGGCAGGTCCTCACGGACTCGGGGCTCGGGGAGGTGCTCGACGTCACGCAGGAGCGCCGCGCCGAGGACGGCACGCGCAAGCTCCTTGTTACGATGCGCGACGGCGCCTCCGTCGAGACGGTCCTCATCCCGGAGATCACCCGTGGACGAAGCGACCTCCCGGCCCCCGTCAGCGCGGAGGACGAAGCGGACGCGGACGCCTCCGCCCTCGACGACGACGAGGACGCCGACGACCCCGCCGCGCCCACGGTCAAGAAGCGCGTCACGCAGTGCATCTCGACTCAGGTCGGATGCGCGATGGGCTGCGTCTTCTGTGCGAGCGGCGTCGCCGGGCTCAAGCGCAACATGCGCCCCGACGAGATCGTGTCGCAGGTCCTCGTCGGGCGTCGGCACCTCGGGGACGACGAGGCGCTCCGCGGCGTCGTGCTCATGGGGATGGGCGAGCCGCTCCACAACTACGACGCCACGGTCCGCGCGCTCCGCATCCTGACGCACCGCGAGGGGATCGGCCTCTCGTCGCGCCGGGTCACCGTCTCCACCAGCGGGCTGGTCCCCGAGATTGCGCGCCTGGGCGAGGACTTCCGCGGGCAGATCGGCCTCGCCATCTCCCTCCACGCGCCGACGGACGAGGCGCGGTCGCGCTTGATGCCGATCAACCGGCGCTACCCCCTGGCCGACCTCATCGCCGCGCTGCGCGCCTACCCGCTACCGCAGCGACGCCGCATCACCATCGAGTACACGCTGGTCGTCGGCCAGAACGACACCGTCGCGGACGCGCGCCTCGTCGCCCGGCTCCTCACGGGGATCCCGGTGAAGGTGAACCTCATCCCGATGAACCCGATCGACGGCAGCGCGCTCGGCCCGCCCGACCTGGGAGGCGTGCTTGCATTTCAGCGGGTCCTCTGCGACGCAGGCTACTCGTGCTTCATCCGCAGGCGGCGCGGCGACGACGTCAGCGCGGCGTGTGGACAGCTCGCGCTCCTCGGCGCGAAGCGAAAAGTGAGGGTGGCGCTGTGATCCCGTACGTGAAGGTCCCCGAGCTGACCATCGGCCCCGTCCCGCTCCACGCGTTCGGCCTACTCGTCGCCACCGGCGTCGTCGTCGGCACGGCGCTGGCGACGAACCGAGCGCGGAGGAGGGGCTACGACCTCGACCTCCTCAACTCGTTCATCACCTGGATGCTCGTCGCCGGGTTCATCGGCGGCCACGTCCTCGATGAGATCTTCTACCACCCCGACGAGATCGTGCAGGACCCGCTCAGCCTCCTGAAGCTCTGGGCCGGGCTGAGCTCCTTCGGCGGCTTCACCGGGGCGTTCATCGGCATCCTCCTCTGGAAGTACTTCGACTACCTGCCGGCCGGCTCGCCCAGGGGCTCGGGGCTCGTGAGGAACCAGCCACCCCGCCCGATCTTGCCGTTCGCCGACCTCATCCTCTCGGTCTTCCCCGTGGCGTGGATCTTCGGCCGCAGCGGGTGCGCCTCGGTGCACGACCACCCGGGCGACGTCGCTGGCCCGAACGCGCTGCTCGCCGTCGACTTTCCGTCGTTCAACCCGGCCTACACGGGCGGCGCCGGCCAGCTGCACACGTTCGGGCCGATCCGCTTCGTCGAGGGGCAGCTGATTCACGGCCGCTTCCCGCGCTACGACCTCGGCCTCCTCGAGCTGATGTTCACCATCCTGCTCGCCGGCATCATCGCCCTGACGTGGCGAAAGCGGCTGGCCACTGGAACCTACGTGGTCGTGACGGCTCTGGCGTACGCCCCCGTGCGGTTCGCGATGGACTTCCTCCGCATCCGCGGCGGCGATGGCGCAGACCCTCGGTACGCCGGTCTCACCCCCGCGCAGTGGGAGTGCGTAGCGGTCTTCCTGTACGGCCTGTACATGCTCCGGATGGTGCTCCGGATCCGCGCGTCGGGGGCTGACCCCGCCGAGCTCGTCAAGGCGACGCCCGCCGGTCCTGCCCGAGGGGACGCTGGCGAGCCAGCCGCGACCTAGGGGTGCGGCTGAGCTGAGGGGGCGTCTGGTACGAGGTGCCGCTCGAGCAGCGTCCGGATGTCCGGGGGGATCGGCACGGACGTCATCGTCGTCAGGTCCGACGTGACGCACACGTGCGAGATCTCGGCGACGCGCGCGCCGTCCCTCTTCCGGCTCATCGCGTACCGGAACGTGCACGAGCTCCTGCCGATTCGCGCCGCTGTCACGTGGATGCGGGCCACGTCGCCGAACCGGAGGGGCGCCACGAAGTCGCACTCGACGTGCACCGCCGGCAGGCCGATCGCGCGGTCGTTGATGAGCCCGACATAGCCGCCCGGGAGCTGGCCGAAGAACTCCACCATGGCGTCGTGGGCGTAGCCGAGGAACCGGGCGAAGAAGACGATACGCGCCGCGTCGACCTCCTCGAACCGGACCTGGCGCTCGAAGACGAACGCGGGGCTCCTCGGCGCGTCTGCCGCGCTCACGGCGCCAGGTCCTCCGCCAGGCTCGCCACCATGCCGCGCGGCAGGGTCGCTCGCAGCCGCACGTCCGGGTGGTCGACCACGAGCGCGACCTCCGCGGCCCCCGCCCGGAGCGCCGAGAGCGCCGGCTCCCGCAGCGAGAACTTCAAGTACATGACCGCCGAGGCCTGGTTGTCGAGGACGCGGAACGGGTCCCAGCTCGCGCGCACCTCGTCACCCCCGACAGCGAGGACGATGTGGCGCTCGATCCCCTTCGCGCGCACGAGGAACTCGGCCCTATCTGCGGGATCGACGATCTCGATCATCACCGTCGCCGAGAGCTCGTTCGGACCGCCGAGCAGCTCGTTGTAGGTCTCGATCTCGTGAAGCACCGCGGCCTCGCGAGTGATGCGCTCGGTACGGAGCATCTCCTGGATCTGCAGGAGCACCGTGTCGTGGTTCTCGAAGAGGACCGTCAGGTTGGGCCCGACCGCGAGGCGTCGCCCCTTCTTCTCGCGGATGACGCGGGCGCGGAAGTGCTCCCGTATCCTCTCGTACTCACCGAGATCCAGGATCTCGCTCCGCTCGACTCGCCGCATGGCTCTCCGTTTCAACCCGGGCTGGCTAGACCGCGACCGCGACGCCGTAGGCGTCAGCGAGCGACTCGATGGGGTGCATCACCCGGACGCCGCTCTCCTTCCGGATGCGCAGGGCGGCGAGCGAGCAGTCCGAGACCACGAGCTCGGGCTTGCTCGCCGTGATCGGCTCGGTGAGGCGCCGGGCGTAGCGCCGCCCCATCTCGTAGTACTGCGCCTTCATCCCCCACGTGCCGTCCACCGCCGAGCACTGCTCGATGACCTCGACCTGCGTGCCGGGGAGGAGCCCGAGCAGACGAGCCCCGGGGGCCCCGAACTTCTGCGCCCTCATGTGGCAGGGGGCGTGGTACGCGACGCGCCCGAACCCCTTCTTGAAGTCGAGATCGAGCTTCTTCTGGCGGCGTAGCCTGTCGAGGAACTGCATCAGGTCGAAGGTGTGGGCCGCGACCTCGCGTGCGTCCGCCGACCCGAGCAGGGCGGGGTACTCGCGCTTCAGCGTGTACGAGCAGGTCGGCTGCGCCACCACGATGTCTCGCCCCTCCCGGACATGCCGGACGAGCGACGCGACGTTCGCCCTCGCCTTGGCGAGGAACGCGTCCATGTCGCCGCCGTCGAGGTTCGGCATGCCGCAGCAGGTCTGCTCGGGCCTGAGCACCGAGAAGCCGTTGTGCTCGAGGACGCGCACCGCGTTGGCGGGCACTCCGGGGTAGTTGTAGTCGCCGGTGCAGGTGGAGAAGAGGGCCACGGTCCCCGCGTTGCCCGCGCGCTCCAGCGGCGTGTGGGCGCCGAGCCAGCGCTCGAACGACCGCGCGGCGAAGACGGGGAGGGGGAACTCGCTCGAGATGCCGAGGAGCTTCTCGTTTACCTTGCGGACGAGCCGGTTGGCGTTGACGAAGTTCATGAGCGGCGCGAGCGGGCCCGAGCCGACCATTCCGAGCAGGTGGGGTTCGCCCAGCGCTCGGTCCTGCATCGTCACGCCGTTGCGGCGCGATCGCTGGGCCTTCTCGCGCGTCATCAGCGCCGGGAAGTCGACGTCCCAGTCGTGCCCCTCGTCCGCGGTGTACGGGCACTTGATGTAGCAGAGCTTGCACTGCCAGCAGAGCTCTGTGACGTTCGTGAAGTCCTCGGCCGCGAGCGCCTCGGCGCCCGTCGCTCCGCGCTTCTCGATGTCGCGGTCGACCCGGGCGAAGAGATCCGGAAAGGAGCCGCAGTAGCTCACGCACATGCGGCAGCCGTGGCAGATCTCGAAGACCCGCCGCAGCTCGCGCTCGAGGTCGGTCGCGTCCCAGTACTTCGCGTCCTGGGGAGAGCGGGCGGGCGGTGCCGCGGGGTGCGGGTCGATCTTCATGGTGTCAGTCAGCGAACGGCGCGTTCACGGGGCGCGACACCGCCCCGGGGCCCGCTCCCCCCCGCGGGCCCTCGAGGGCGGGGTCGACGCGGTGGCTCAGAGGAGCGACAGCATCTTCGTGAAGCGGCCGGCGTGGCTCTTTTCGGCCTTCGCGAGCGTCTCGAACCACTCTGCGATGTCGTCGAAGCCCTCCTCGCGAGCCGTCTTGGCCATGCTCGGGTACATCTGCTCGTACTCGTGCGTCTCGCCGTGGATGGCGCTCTTCAGGTTCTTCTCCGTGTCGCCGATCGGGAGCCCGGTCGCCGGGTCGCCGACCGACTTGAGGAAGTCGAGGTGCCCGTGCGCGTGCCCGGTCTCGCCGTCCGCCGTCTCCTTGAAGTTCCCGGCGATCTCGGGGAGCCCTTCGACGTCCGCCACCTTCGCGAAGTACAGGTAGCGCCGGTTGGCCTGGGACTCGCCGGCGAAGGCATCCTTGAGGTTCTGGTGGGTCTTCGTTCCCTGGAGCTTCGGCATGGGATGGTGACTCCTGGCGTCGGTGAGCCGGCGCCGCTGGTGAACAGTGCTGTGGTCGGGGTGAGCCGTGCTGCGAAGAAGAGAGCTACTGCTGCGCGGCGCGGAGAGGCTCGGTCCGAGGCGCAGCCGGGTCGCGCGAGGTCGACGAGTCGTGGCTCACGTCGGCGTCGAAGGCGCCCGCCGCGCACGCCGCGCAGGTCCCGCGATAGATTCGTTCGATCGACCGCGCGATGAAGCGACCGGACGACGCGCCGTTCTCCCCGGCTGCGGCGAGTGAAGGCGGCAGCCGCTGGTCGGCCTGGGTCGTGGCATCATCCGCCGGAACGTCCTCGACCTCGCCGCAGACGTCGCACACGGCGTGGTGGTGCGGCCTGGGGTTCGGGTCGAAGCGCGCCGCGTGCCCGACGCGGATCGTCGAGGAGAGGCCTGATCGACCGAGGGCGTCGAGCGTGTTGTACACCGTGGCGAAGCTCATCGAAGGAAACGCCGGCCTCAGCCGGTCGTAGAGGCCCTGCGCTGTCGGATGAGACCGGTCGACCGCGAACAGGCGGACGATGGCGATCCGCTGAGGGGTCATCTTCAGCCCGGCGCGTCGGAGGTCAGCGAGCATGGCGTCGACGCAGGCCGACGCCGGCGAGGTAGTGGCGGGGTGGGGGGTCTGCACGGTGTACGCAAATCTAGAAGAATTCTTCCTGTATGCAAGGGTCTCTCTCCACGCGGGCGTCACTTCTCGTGAACGCTGGGGGCTGGCTCCGCGGCGCCGGACGCCTCCCCGCCGCGCTTCTCTCCCCCGGCGGCCCCCGTGAAGCCCATGATCAGGAGGCCGACGCCGGCGGCGCCGCCGACCATGCTGAGCCACCACATGGCCTTGCGCCGCGTGAGCGCGGCGATCGCCGCGACGGCGATGGCGATCTGGAAGATCGTGACGGCGCGCGCGAAGATCTCGTGCCGCTCCATCCGCTGGGCGGAGGCCTCGTTGCTCCCCTCGACCTTGTGGCGAAGTCGCTCCGCGACGGGCTTCAGCCGGTCAGCCTCCTCCCGCTCATGGTGGGCGTGCGACTCTGCCGACTTTCGGGGCTCGTCCTGGAGCAGCGCGGCCTGCGTGTCGAAGAGGTAGGCCTTCATGCTCCGCGCCTGGTACTCGGACCAGTTGTCCGCGTACTCCGACTGCGCAAGCACGGCGTCGCTCTTCAGCAGCAGCGCCTCGTTGGCCAGCCCCCCTGCGTGCAGCGACGCGACGGCCGCGAGGGCGGCGAGGCAGGCCGTCGAGAGGGAGAGCCAGGTCAGCCAGCGCGTCCCGGCGCCCGCGTGGTGCCCCCCCTCGTGCGCCTTCTCGGCGTGCTCCTGGGCGGTCTCCATCTGCTCTTTGATGTCCTGTGTCTCGATCCCCTCTTCCGGCATCCTCCGAAGGTCGCACGGACTCGACCGATGGACTAGCCCCTTCCGGCCTTCACCTCGCCCTCTCTCGCGCCGCGGCGCACGTCGGGATGGCCGGCGCGGCGCACGCGACGTCAGTGTTGGGGGCTCCCGGGGTCCCGCGGAGGCCAGGTGTCCAGGAGGCGACGGAGGGCTGCCAGCTGGCGAAGTCGGCGCGCAGGCGCGGAGAGCACCCCGCCGGGAACGCCATCGACGTGCCCGCCGCGCGCTTCTTCGACGGGTACGAGAGGGTGTCGAGCGCAACGGCGCCGAGCGACAGCGTCACTGTGTCCGACGTCTTGTGCAGCGCGTCCGCCGGCGCGCCGGCCCACGCCAGCACGAGGCCGGGGAGCTCGTCATTCTCGGTCGAGTCGGTCGTGTCGGCGATGAGGAACAAGCCGAACGGGGGGAGCCAGAGGTCGGCCGTCACGTCCACGGTGTGGAACGACTGGCCGTGCGGCGCGCTCGCGTGGAGGCCGCGGAGGTCGAGGCTGCACGCGCGGGTGCTCCGCACCTCGAGCCACTGCCCGCGGTCGCCGCTCCCCGCCTCGGTCGAGATCATCACCTCGTCGAAGACGAGGTCGCCCGGGGCCACGGGGGGGGCGCACCGAGGAGCGTCGAGCGCGGCGTCGGTCGCAGGGGAGGTGGCGCCGTCGACCCCGGCGTCCTCTGTTCCGATCGCCGCGCACGCGACTGTCGGGTCGACGGTGCTCGTGCCCCCGTCGGGGTCGAGCTGCGTCAGGACGAAGCCGTCGGGGACGGGCGCGTCCGGGAGCTGTACGTCGCCCCACGCCGAGGCGTCGGCCGACGGGCCAGGGAGCGCCATTGTCTGACCGCAACCGGGCGCGAGGCCGAGGGGAACGAGCAGGGCGAGGAGGGGACGAGCACGCATGCGAACGTCGTCTACGCAACGTGCGTGCCGTTCGCCCCAGCGTGCTGATGCGCGCGCGGAGACGCGTCCCTCGCCGTCCCGGACACCCCACGGCCTGTCCCGGGGCAGCCGGGCGGCCTACCCGCGCTCAGCCCCTGTCCTTGTCCTTGCGCCCGCCGAGGACCGCCAGCTTCAGGTAGCTGAGCTGGCTCAGGGCGGCGCTCTTCACGAGGTCGACCTTGCTCCCGTCTCGTTTCCCGGCGCGCCCGAGGAGCTCGCCCGCCTCGTAGAGCTCGCGCGTCTTCGCGCGCTGCAGCTTGCCGCTCGACGTCTTGGGGAGCGCGCCCGGAACGACCGGCACCACGTCGTCCACCGTGAGGCCCATCCCCTCCTGCACGGCCCGGCGGACCTCCTGCGCGACGGCTTGCGCCCGCGGCGCCTGGTCGGCGTCCTGCATCTCGAACGCCACGACCACCCGCTCGCGGTCGCGCTCGATGCCGGACGGGTCGCGCGCGCCGAAGGCGATCACGTTCCCCTTGCGGACCCCCGCGACCTTGCTCGCCTCCCACTCCATGTCCTGCGGGTAGTAGTTGCGACCGTTGACGATCACGACCTCCTTCGAGCGCCCGCAGATGTAGATGTTCCCCTCCCACAGGAACCCGAGGTCGCCCGTCCGCAGGAAGGGCCCCGCGAACGCCTCGCGCGTCCGCTCCACGTCCTCCCAGTAGCCGGCCATCACGCTCGGCCCTGCGATGCGGATCTCTCCGACGCGCCCCGCCTCGAGCGGCTTCTCGCTCGTCAGGTCGTTCGGGTCGAAGATGGCGACGTCGTGATCGGGGAACTTTGCCCCGCACGACACGAGCCGGACGGCGTCGTCGCGGTCGTCCTCGATCAGCTCGACCTTCCCTTCCGTCCAGAGCTTCGGTCCGTCGACGGTGAGGGTCTTCATCCCCCCGCCGGCGGGCGTGAAGGCGATGGCGAGGGTCGCCTCGGCCATGCCGTAGGAGGGGAGCATCGCCTCCTTCCGGAAGCCGACCCTGGCGAACGTCTCGCTGAACGCCTCGAGCGTCTCGGGGCGGATCGGCTCGGCGCCGCAGCCCGCGACGCGCCACGAGGAGAGATCGACCCCCTCGAGGTCGCGCTCGCGGATGCGCTTGACCGCGAGCGCATAGGCGAAGTTGGGGGCGTAGGCGATGGTCCCCTTGTGGCGCGTGATCGCCTGGAGCCAGCTCGCCGGGCGCTTCAGGAAGAGCAGCGGCGGGAGGAAGACGCTCGAGACCTGCTGCATGACCGGGGACAGGACGAAGCCGATGAGCCCCATGTCGTGGTACAGGGGCAGCCACGAGACCCCGACGTCCTCCCCTGACCGCGCCTGGAGCCCTAGCTCCATGATGCAGCGGATGTTGGAGGCGAGGTTGGCGTGGGTGATGCTCACCCCCTTGGGGCGCGACGTCGACCCGCTGGTGAACTGCAGGAACGCGACGTCGTCGAGGGCAATCTTCTCCGGGCGGAGGGCCTCGAGCGACTCGCGGATCCCCTCCACGGCCACGACCTGCTCGAGCGCGGGGCAGGCGGCCTGCACGGTGCCGAGCAGGCGCTTGATCTGCGCCGTCGTCACGAGGGCGCGCGCGCCGCTCTTGCCGACGATGTGCCGGGTGTTGTCGAGGTACCCCTGGAGCTGGCCGAGGCCGAGCGGAGGGTAGATGGGGACGGGGATGATGCCGGCCCGGATGGCGCCGAAGAAGCAGAGGACGAAATCCTCGGCCTGGGGGAGGATGAGGGCGACGCGGTCGCCGCGCCGGAGGCCGAGGGCCTGCAGCGCCCCCCCGTAGCGCGAGCTCGCCCGCTCGATGGCGATGTACGAGAAGGTGACCTCGCTGGCGGACGCGGTGCTCCCCGTCGGCGCTGCGGGGACGGGGCCTGCGGCGGGGGCTATCCCCGTCTCGGGGATGAAGCGAAACCCGCGCGTCGGGTCGGTCTTTGCAGCGTCTTCGATGGCTTGGGCGATGGTGCGGGACCAGGGGAGCATCGTCGAAGCTGGCTCTTACCACAGGCTCGGATCTATGGTGCTCGCATGTCGAAGGACTGGGTACGCGTGATCTTGAACCCCACGGCGGGCGGCGGGCGGGCCCGCGCCAGGCTCTCGGAGATCGAGCGGGCGCTCGCCTCCCACGAAGGGCGGAACGAGATCCTCGTCACCCACGGCCCCGGACACGCCGCCGAGCTGGCGCGGGCCGCGCACGCCGAGGGGGTCAACGTCATCGCCGTGGTCGGGGGGGACGGGACGCTGAACGAGGTCGTGCAGGCGTACGTCGGGCCCGACGGCGAGCCGCGCCCCGGCCCGGAGCTGGCGCTCATCCCGTCGGGCACGGGGGGGGACTGGCGTCGGACGATGGGGGTCTCGACCGACGTCGGGCTGGCCGTCGCCCGGGCGCTCGGCGGTCAGAGCCGGGAGGTCGACCTCGGCGTGCTGCGGTTCGACCCCCACCCCGGGCAGTCGCCCGTGCGCGCGTTCCTCAACGTCGCCAGCTTCGGGCTGAGCGGGGCGGTCGACGCGGTCGTGAAGGACACCGCGAAGCTCATCGGCGGGAAGGCGGCGTTCTTCGTCGCGACGCTCCGCGCCATGGCCCGGTACACCAACCCGAGCGTGCGCGTCCGGGTCGACGGCGCCCCGTGGTTCGAGGGGCCGAGCATGACCGTGGCGCTCGGCAACGGCCGCTACTTCGGCGGCGGGATGATGATCGCCCCCCACGCCGACCCGTCCGACGGCAAGCTGTCGATCGTCTCCCTCGGCGACCTCTCGAAGGCCGACGCCGTCGGGCTGACCTCCAGGATCTACAGCGGCACCCACCTGAGCGCGCGCGGCGTCATGGTCACCAGCGGGACGCGGGTCGAGGCCGAGCCGACGCACGCCTGGGCCGAGGTGCTGATCGACGTCGACGGCGAGCAGCCGGGGAAGCTGCCGCTGGTGGCGACGCTTCACCGTGGCGCGATCCGCTTCCGGTCGTAGGGGCGCGGCGGGGCGTTTCTCGGCGGTCCAGCTTCAGGGGCGGCAAGAACTGCCGTCCCCATGATAATCTCAGTGAGAATCGAGGGGGATTCGGGGATGAGCGGCGAGGACGATCGGCAGCGAGACGGCCTGAGCAAGGAGCTCCCGGCGCAGGTTAGCGGCCTCTGGCGGCAGCTCGCCGACGTCTCCGGCTTCCTGGAGGACCTCACCCGGGAGACCAAGGTCGAGGCCCAGAGCGCCCAGGAGCTCCGCGCCGGCGCCGACGACCTCACGACGGCGAACCGCGCCATCGCGCAGGCCGTCGAGCGGACGTTCCTCGAGACCCACTCGGTCTCGGCCGACATGGACCGCTCGCTCGAGGACGTCCGCCACATGCAGTCGGTCGTCAACGAGCTGATCGCGACCGTGGCGCGCATCGGTGAGCGACTCGAGGCGGTCGGCGGCACGGTGCGGCGCGTCGGCAAGGTCGCCGAGAGCGTCGAGGCGGTCGCGCGGCAGACGCGCCTCCTGGCGCTCAACGCCACCATCGAGGCCGTGCGCGCCGGCGAGGCGGGGAAGGGGTTCGCCGTCGTGGCGTCGGAGGTGAAGAGCCTCGCGCAGCAGACGAGCACCGCGACCGACGAGATCGGGCGCGCGGTCGAGGAGCTGACCCTGGTCCTCAAGGCGCCGGGGCTCGACTCTCAGGTGAGCCAGGCGAACGCGACCACCGTGCGCGGCGCGACGGACGCCATGGCGGGGAGCATCGACAAGTTCTGCTCCGGCGTCGGGCGCGTCACCGAGCAGATCGCGACCATCGCCCACGCGGCCGAGTCGGGCCTCGCGCGCTGCGTCGTCGTCACGCAGGAGGTGGCGCAGGTCACGCGGGCCGTCGAGCAGTCCGGCGTTACGCTGGCGGGCGCGAACGAGCAGACCACCGCCCTCCTCCGGTCGAGCGAGGGGCTCATCGAGCTGCTCGAGTGCCACGGGATGGAGACGGGTGACACCCCCTTCCTCCGGCTCGCCGAGGGGGTCGCGAGGCGCATCGCCGAGCGCTTCGAGCGGGCGCTCGCGACCGGCGAGATCCAGGACCGCGACCTCTTCGACGTGGACTACCAGCCGATCGCCGGCTCGAACCCCGCGCAGCACCGCGTCCGTTACCTCGCCTTCACCGACAAGGTGCTCCCCGAGATCCAGGAGCCGGCGCTCGCGACCGACGCCCGCATCGCGTTCTGCGCCGCCGTGGACGTCAACGGCTACCTGCCGACCCACAACGACAAGTACTCGAAGAAGCAGGGGCCCGACCCGGTCTGGAACAACGCGAACTGCCGCAACCGGCGCATCTTCAGCGACCCGGTGGGCCTCGCCGCGGGGAAGGGCGTCAAGCGCTTCACGCTCCAGACCTACCGCCGGGAGGTCGGCGGCACGACCGTCCTGATGAAGGACGTCTCGTCCCCCATCACGGTGCGCGGCCGTCACTGGGGTGGCTTCCGCGTCGGATACAAGGCGTAGCGGCCGGGCGGCGCGCCACTGCGGCCGGTGGTTGACACGGGTCCAGCCTGGCGTCGACCATGGCAGGCGATCGTTCGGGGGCGGGGTCTCGTACCGGGGGCCTGACCTCGCGGTCAGGAGGAACTCATGTCCCTGCTGATGAACCTGTTGCTGAAGCCGCCCCCGCACCACGCCCCCCCCGTGCCGACCCCGGCGTCCGGCGCGGAGCCCGTCGCCATGGCCGCGGCGGCCGGAATCATGGTCGTCATGACCGTGGTGATGCTGGTCTTCGCGGCGCTGATGATCGCCTCGATGTGGAAGGTCTTCGCCAAGGCGGGGCAGCCCGGCTGGATGGCGCTCGTCCCGATCCTGAACGTCCTCGTGCTCGGCAAGATCGCCGGGAAGCCTGGCTGGTGGCTCTTCGTCCCCTTCCTCAACATCTACGCCGCGTTCGTCATCCCCATCGAGCTCGCGAAGGCGTTCGGGCAGGGGGCGGGGTTCGGGCTCGGGCTCATCTTCCTCCCGTTCCTCTTCTACCCGATGCTCGCCTTCGGCTCGGCGGCCTACGCTGGCGTCCCCGGGCAGGCTCCGCCCGGCGGCATGGCGCGAGCCTACTAGCGACTCTCAGTCGGCGTGGAGCGCCTCGGCGAGGGCCATCAGCTCGCGTACGCGCCCCGCGCCGACCCTCGACGGACGCCCCGACACGGCCGAGCCGCTCAGGTGGTCGACGAGCGCGCCGGTCGCCGCGCGCGCCAGGACCGAGACCGCGGCGCCGCCGGGGCGGGCCACGAAACCCCGAACGAGAGCGCGGGCGACCGGCGTGAGGTCGCGCGCGGTGACCGAGCTCGAGGCGCCGAGCCGCGCCATCGCCTCGGCCAGAGGTGGGGCGATGAGGACGAGCGCGCGCTCGGTCCGGTAGCGCGCGAAGAGCGGATCGCCCGCGGCGGTCTTGGCGTCTCGCCCGGTCACGACGAGATCGATCTCGCGCTGCCAGGCCGCGCCGGCCGTCTGGAGCACCGCCTCGATCTCCTGCGCTGCGGCGTCCGCGTCGCGGTCGAGCCTCGCCGCCGCCTGCGACGCCTCCTCGGCCACCCGCACGCCGGCCGTCGTCGCCTCGTCCTCGCGGCGAGCCAGCTCGGCGGCCGCGGCCCCGAGCGACGTGACGATCTTCGACGCCCGCCGCCGCAGCGCGCGCTCCTTCAAGACCTCGCTCTTGCCGATGATCTCCGCGTCGAGCAGCGCCTCGATCGCCGCCCAGCCCGACGCGGCCAGCGCCTCCGCGTCGCCGAGCTTCCCCTTCAGGGCGAGCTTGGCGCTGAACGCGAGCGGCGGCGACCACGACGTGATGCCGACCTGGGCGAGCGACTCGCGGACCATCGTCATGACCTTCTCGAGGTCGTCGGGGGCGAGGCGGTCGGCCTTGTTGACCAGCACCTGGATGGGGAGGCGCGCGGCCCGGACCTGCTCGAGGACGTCGCGCTCGGTCTTCTTCATCGCCTGCGCGGCGTCGAGCAGCCAGAGGACCGCGTCGGCCTCCTCGAACGCGGCGCGGGCGGCCTCGGTGTGGCTCGCGTCGGGGGCGTTGAAGCCCGGCGTGTCGATGACCTCGACGCGCGTCAGCGACGCGATGGGGAGGAGGATCTCGACGCGCCGGACGTCGCCGGGGGCGGCCTCGGCGAGGGCCCTGCGGAGCTCCGGGACGGGGACGATGCGCTCGAGGTCGACCGTGGCCCCCTCGGCGCCGGGGGCGTCGGACCGCGGCGGGCGGAGGTGGACGCGGGCGATCGGGTCGGTGGCGTAGCGGAGGTGGTGGAGCGTGGCGGTGGTCGGGAGCACCCCGGTCGGAGCGACGTCGGCGCCGATGAGCGCGTTGATGAAGGTGCTCTTGCCGGCGTTGAACTCGCCGACGACGGCGACTCGGACAGGGCGCGCCCGCTCGGCGGACAGCGTCGCGAGGGCGAGGGTGGCGTCGAGGTCGTGGAGCTCGCGGGCGACCCGGTCGAGGCGGGCGAGCAGGAGGCTCCAGGCCGTGCCGGTCCGCGGGGGGACGAGGGCGCGCGCGGCCGCCTTGCGCGAGGCGTCGGCCCAGGCGAGGGCGCGCTCGTCGGTGATCTGCGCCAGCGCGTCGAAGTGCGCGGCGGCGAGGGTCGGGTCGCCGAGCGCGGCGGGCGAGGGGAGGCGGGCGGCGTCGCGCGCGAGGGGGGAGCGGCGCTCGGCCTCGGGGAGGTGATCGAGGGCGAGCCGGAGCGCGTCGTGCTGCTGGTCGTCGAGGGCGGCGTCGACCAGCGGAGCCGCCGCCTCCGTGTCGCCGGCCGTCACCGCGTCCACCAGCGCCTGCCGCGCCTCGTCGCGCCGCCCCTCGGCCCGCGCGAACGCGGCGCGCCACCGCGTCGAATCGGCCTCGCCCCTCGAGTCGACGACCGCCCGGATCCGCGCGCGGGTCGCCTCGTCGGTCGGGATGTGCGCGAGGGACGCGGAGAGGAGGTCGCTCGCGCCGGGGACGTCCAGCACGACCGCGCGCAGCAGCGGGGCGAACGCCCGCGCGTCCCCCGAGAGGGCCCAGGTCCGGCCGCGCACCAGCGCGCCCCGGCCGTCGGTCGGCGAGGCGTCCCCCATCTTCTCGACCCAGGCGGCGGCCCCCGCCGCGTCCCCCCGCGCGAGCCGGGCCTCGGCGCGACGCACCCTCACGTCCTGCGAGTCGTCACGGGCGACCCGGTCGAGCCAGAGCTCGGCGCGCGCCCCGTCCCCGGCCGCCAGGTCGAGGTCGGCCAGCGCGAGGAGCGCCTCGTGGCGCGCCTCCGACCCGGACTCGGCCACGGCGAGCCCGCGCACGTAGGCGTCGCGGACCTCCTCCAGCGGCGCGAGCGTCATCTGCCGGGCCCTCCCGAGGCGCACCCAGACGTCCGCCTGCGACCCGACGCGCACCGCGAGGTCCTCGAGCGTGAGCGCCAGCTCGGCGTGGAGCGACGCCATCTCGCAGGCGTCGGCGAGCAGCGCCAGGCCGAGGGGGGAGCCAGGGACCCGCTCGAGCACCGCCTTCGCCTCCGCGCGCGCGGCCATCGGGTTGCCGGCCGCGAGCGCGAGCTCCCCCTGGTGCAGCGCGTCGTCCGCCCCTGCGATGACGACCTCGACGCGACCGAGCCACCGCCCGATGATCTCTGCCAAGCGCACGGGGCGAGCTTGCATCAGATCGGGAGGGGGCGGGGCCTTTTGTGCCCCACTCCGAGGGCCGGCGTCGTCCTCTGTGTCGTCCGCCACTCCCTCGAGGAGGTCTCCCTCCGGGGCGTGGTCGAGGACGTCCGGGGCCAGGTCCTCGCGCTCTTCCGGACCCGCGTCGGCCGCGAGCTTCCAGGAGGGCGCCGCTCCCCGAGCTCCGTCGTCATCTCCCCTCCGGCAGCCGGGGTCCGAGTCGTCGATGGGGGCGACGGAGGCCACGCAGACGACCTCGACGGTCACGAAGTCGAGCGCTCCGGCCCCTTCGTCGGGGAAGACCCGTGATGTCAGGCGCCTGGATGCGCCGAAGAGGCCGACTCCCCCGCCTCCTCTGGCCGCTCACCGACCCGAGCGGCTCACTCACCCCCCTGAGTGACGCCCTCGCCGACCCGAGCGGCCCACTCAACCCGCGGAGTCGCCCCCTTGCGCCGCAGAGCGGCTCACTCCTCGACTCGAGTCGCTCGCTCGCCGACCTGGGTCGCCCGCTCACCTCCCGGAGCCCTCGGCGCCGACGCTTGAAGCGTCCTCCTGGTCCCGGGAGCCGCCGCCTCCCCCCCAGGAGTCGCGGCCCGACCCCCCTTCGCGACGCACTCCACCCAGATCGTCGGTCTCCTCTCGCCCCCTTCCTTCGACTCACCCGGGGGAGCCGTCGTCACGACGGATGAAGTCTCGTCCCACACGCCCTCCGAGGCCACCGTCACGCGGTTCATCAGGGCCAGCAGCACGTTCGTGCTCCTGGTGTACGCCCGGCGGCACCTCCTGCGCCCGCCGAGCGCCCCCCGATGATGGTAAGGAGAGCGCGATGCACGCGAACCACGCCGTCTTCCTCGACGCCCTCGCTTCCAGGCGCCGGCTCTCCGTCCGCTTCTTCCACAGGAAGGAGGGGCGCGAGCTCGTGCGAGTCTGCGCGCCGCTCGACTTCGGCCCCCTGCGCGGCGCCCCGACCCGCGACGACGTCTACCAGCTGTGGGACCTCGAAGGGCGCAAGAAGCCGCACAACCTCGCAATCGCCGAGGCCGACATCGTCTCCATGACGTCGCTCGACGAGACGTTCGACCCTGCCGAGATCATCACCTGGGCGTTCAAGCCGCGCGCCTGGCACATCGCGCGCGACTGGGCCGAGTTCAGCTGATGATCGGCCGGTCGCTGAACGAGCGCTTCGGCCCTCGCCCGCTCAGCCGCGAGCGCGGCGTCGCCCTCGTCGAGGAGCGCCTGGCCAAGGACGGGGCCGCCATCGTCCAGGTGCGGGCCCAGGACCCCAGGATGGTCGCCTGCCTCATCGTCCGCGCCGACCGGGCCGCGGTCCGCCTCTGCCGCGAGCTCGGCCTCGCCATGGAGCCGGGCGGGGAAGGGGTCGTGGGGCTGCTCGGGGCCGACGTCGCGAGGATCTTCACCCGCCTCGGGCCGAGCCAGGTCGCGTGGCTCGGGGTCCCCTGCGGGGCGCGCGAGACGAAGGTCCTCTTGATGTCGGGCGGCGTGAGCCTCTACTCGGTCGACGCGACCGACGGGAAGGTCGTCGTCACGCCGGTGGCGTGAGCCGGGCAGGGACGGCCGCCCGCCTGCCGCCGTTGACAGGCGGCCCGTCGTCCTCGACGCTGGCGTGACGGCAGCGAAGGAGCGCGCGCATGACGCAACGGACGCCGACCATCCTGGGGTTCACCGCCGCCGTCGGCGTCGCCGCGGCGTGCGGGACCGCCGTGACCGGGGCGAGCGAGCAGGGGACCCTCTGCCACGTGACGCAGCCCGACAGCACCTGCAACTTCCTCGGCCAGAGCGGCCCCGACGTCCCGTGCGCGCTGCTCGGATCGTCGGACGGGGGCGTCACGGCCTCGAACGGTCCGTGCCCTTCGTCCGGCCTCGTGGGCTGCTGCAGCGGCACGCTCGCCGAGTGGAAGGCCACGTCCGGGTACGGGGGGACCTGTTACTACGGCGGCAGCGTGGCCGCGCCGACCGCCCAGGCTGCCTGCGGGAGCATCGGCGCCTGGACCACGAGCGCCCCCGCGGGCCCGACGGGGGCGACCGCGTACCTCGGCAACCTCATCCCCGACAGCGGCTTCGCCACGGGCCCCGTCGGCGTCGGCGTCACGAGCTGCTACTCCGCGGCGGGGTCGGGCACCCGCCTGGCGTGCTCGTTCACGACCATCGACCAGGCGAACATCCCGTGCACGGTGGGGACGGCCGGCAAGTGTCCGTCGGCCGGGCTCGTCGGCTGCTGCAGCGCCCCCGGAGTGACCGACGGCTACGAGAGCACCGGGTACCTCTGCGACTACAACCCCGCCACTGCCCAGGCGGCGATGAACGCCTGCCAGGGGACGCGCGGGGCGTGGACGACGACGATCCCCTGACGGGCGTCGCCGCGACCTTCCCGTCCGCGTGTCAGCGGTACCGGGGCGCGAGGCCCGGCGACCCGTGTGCCCTGCGCCGCCTCAGCAGCCGCAGGCGTTGATGCAGACCGGGTCGCCCACGCACTGCGACTCGCAGGTCGTGTTGCATGTGCTGGTGGAGGTGTCGCCCGACGTCCCCGAGTCGACGACCACAACGACGACGGTCACGTCGACCGTCGTCGCGGCGTCCTTGCTGGCGTCGACCCCCGCGTCGACCCCGGCGTCCGGCGGGTTGAGCCAGGCGCAGGTGGCCTCGCTCTGCGGGTCGATGACGGCGGTGCAGCTGCCGGTCTGGATCGTCTTGAGGCAGCTCGTGATCTGGGCGTTCGTCGGCGTGACGGTCGTGACGAGGCCGTGCAGGCAGGCGTCCTGGTAGAAGAGCTGGCAGGCGGTGATGTTGTCCTGCGCGGAGCTCCCCGTGTGGAGCGGGAACGAGAGGTCGATGCCGCAGGCCTGGGCTCGCTCGCAGCGCGCGTCCTCGAGCTCGCGGCAGGCGGTGAGGCTGTTGGCGTCGTTGCCGCACGCGACCACCCCGAGGAGGGTGGCGACCGCCCCCGCCAACGCGAGCCCGAGCCATGACCGACGCATGCGGGGGTCCCTACCAGGGGGGGCGGAGGGGGGCCAAGTTTCTGCGGCTGCGGCGCGAGCCACGAGCGGCGTGCTATCCGGAGGGGGATGGCAACCCCGGTCTTCCTCCTGGCGGCGGGGCTCGGGACGCGCCTCCGTCCCTTGACCGAGTGGCTGCCGAAGCCGCTCCTCCCGGTCGGCGACCGGCCGGCGCTCGAGCACATCCTCGCGCGGGTGCGCCCGCTCGGGGGGACGCTCGTGGCGAACTCCCACCACCGCGCGGACGAGCTCCGGGCGTGGGCCGCGCGCGCGGCGCCCGACGTCGTCCTCTCGGAGGAGGAGCGGATCCTCGGGACGGCCGGCGGGCTGGCGCGGGCCGGTCGCCTGCTCGGGGCGGGGGACGCGCTCGTCTGGAACGGAGACATCCTCGCGTCGCTCGATGTCCTGGCGCTTGTGCGCGCGCACGAGGGGGCGGGCGCCGAGGCGACGCTCGCGGTGAGGCCGCTGCCGGCGGGGGAGGGGAACGTCGGGGTGGACGCGGCGGGGCGCGTCGTCCGGCTCCGTCGCGAGACGACCTCCGAGGGGGAGGTGAAGGGGGGGGCGTTCCTCGGCATCCACATGGTGGGTCGCCGCCTGCGCCAGCGTCTCCCGGTCGAGGGGTGCCTCGTGGGGGACGCCTATCTCCCCGCGCTCCGTGGGGGCGAGACCTTGCGTGCCTTCGAGGCCCCCGACGTCGAGTGGCGCGACATCGGGACGCTCCGCGACTACGAGGCCGCCTGCTTCGCCTGGCTGGACGGGTCAGGGCGCCGTGCTTTCGTGAGCCCTGGCGCGCATGTGGCCGCCGGAGCTGAGGTTCGAGGGAGCATCGTCGGCGCCGGGGCGCGCGTGGAGGGGGAGGGGCTCGTCGAGCGGTGCGTCGTCTGGCCGGACGCGACCGTCACGGCGCCGTGCCGCGACGCCGTGGTGACCCCGTGGGGGGCTGTCCCCTTCAGCGGATGAACGACTCGAGCGTCGAGGCGTCGCTGCTCACGACGCCGAGCGAGCCGTTGGGGAGGACGATGGCCTGCGCCTTCGACCGGGGGACCTGGAACGGCACCGCGGTCACGCTCGTCGGCGTGAGGACATACGCCGAGGCAGCACCGGACGACGTCGAGCCGACGACCATGGCGGAGTAGCCCGTCGCCGAGGTCGAATCGGTCAGCCCGAAGACCTGTGCCTGCGTGAAGGTGACGGGGAGCGCGGGCCACGAGGCGCCCGCGTCGCTCCCGCCGCCGTTGAGGTCGGACAGGGCGTAGAAGCGGACGGGGGCGGACTTCTTGTTCGCCATGGCGCCCCCCGCGAGCAGGATGTGGCTGCTGTCGATGGCGATGGCCCCCGCCCCCTTCGTCGTGTCCGCCGGGAGCCCGGGGCTCGGGGCGACCGCGGTCCCCTCGCCGTCGGCGAGGACCTCGACGCCGCTGTTCGTCGCGGCCGCGTCCGTCGCGGCGGTCCCCCCGAAGACGTAGAGCCCCTGCCCCTGCACGTAGGTCGCCGCGGCACCGAGGCGCGCCGTCGTGAGCCGCGCCCAGCTGAGCGTCCCGGTCGACGAGACGCGGAGGATGGCCGTGGTCGCGCTCCCCGTGAGGCGCGTGGCGCCGACGATGTAGAGCATCCCGCTCGGGGTGATGACCGTCTGCCCCCCGGCCACCTCGCTGAACTGTCCCCCCGCGGGCGCCCCGGCCTCGACCGTGACCTCGGCGTCGGCGCCGGTCGAGTCGGTCAGGTCGAGCCAGGTCGCCGAGCCGTTCGAGCCGAGCGCCAGGAGAGCGGCGATGGACGCGGAGCCGTCGACGGCGGCGTCAGACCCCGTGTAGGTGTCGACGTAGGCCAGGGAGAGCGGCTTGATGGGGAGCGGCGGCGGGCTCGGCAGGACCTGCCACGTGAGCGTGTCGTAGATCTGCGTGGCCGCGGTCTTGCCGGTGCCGTCGCCGACGAGGAGGTAGCGCGAGTAGATCGTCGTGAGGAGCGGGAGGCTCGTGGGGGGCGTCGAGAACGTCGCCGTGCCGCCGTCGGCCGAGGGGAGGCGGGAGAACTGCCCGGTGCGCTGGACGAAGAGGTTCAGGGTGATGCCGCTCAGCTGGTCGAGAGCGAGCGGGATGCTCGTCCCCGAGACGACGGCCTCGCCTGCGTCGTCGAAGCCGGTCACCTGCAGGATGTCGATGTTCGACCCGGGCTGGGACGGGAGCGTCAGGCCGGCGTCCGAAGGGAGCGAGACGCGCGTGCTCGTGGAGGCGCCGGTCGAGTCGATGAGCTGCACGAGGAGCGAGGTCGGCTTCGGATTCATCGCGAAGCCGTCGTCGGGGCCGGTGACGAGGTTGAGCGTCCCCTGGAGCGTGGTCGAACAGGCGACGACGGCGACGAACGAGCCGCCGAAGAGCCCCAGCGCGAGCCCCGCTCTCTTCCGTGCGCGTCGGTTCATGGTGCCGGCGATCTAGCAGAGCTTCGGGCCGCCTGCCCGCGGGAAGGCGCGCGCCCGAAAGTTGGCCAGCCGAGCGCGGCCGAGCTAGCCACAGGCTCGACGATGAACCTGACCGCGCGTGTACGAAGATCTGTGATGGACGCGCTCGAGCGCGCCGCCCTCGCCGGCGACCTCGGTGACGCGGCCACGGACGCCGTGCGCGCGCCCGCCGCGTGGATCGTCGAGCGCCCCAAGCGCCCGGAGCACGGCGACCTGGCGACCAACGCCGCGATGGTGCTGACCAAGCGGGTCGGCAAGCCGCCGCGGGTCGTCGCCGAGGCGCTCGTCCGGGCCCTCGCGGGGGACCCTGTCGTCCGGAGCGCCGAGGTGGCCGGGCCCGGCTTCGTCAACCTCCGCCTCCACCCCGCAGCCTTCCACGCGGAGCTCCGCGAGATCCTGGCCTCCGGGCGCGGCTACGGGCGCGCCCCCGCCGCGACCGGCGAGCGGATCAACCTCGAGTTCGTCAGCGCCAACCCGACCGGCCCGATGCACGTCGGCCACGCTCGTGGCGCCATCTTCGGTGACTCGGTCGCCCGCCTCCTCGAGGCCACGGGCAACCGGGTCGTGCGCGAGTACTACGTGAACGACTTCGGCAACCAGACGCGCGTCTTCGCCGAGAGCGTCCTGGCCGCGGCCGAGGGGCGCCCGACCCCCGAGGGGGGCTACGGCGGCGCGTACGTCGCCGAGCTCGCGCGCTGGCTGCAGAAGGTCGACCCCGAGGCGCTCGCGGCCGACCGCGACACGCTCGCCCGCACCTGCGTGACGTGGGCGCTGCGGGGCGTCCCCGGGTCGGACACGTTCCGCGGCATCAAGCAGACGCTCCGCGACCTCGACGTCTCGTTCGACGTCTGGTTCAGCGAGGAGTCGCTCCACCGCTGGGGCCTGGTGGGCGTGGCGCTCGCCCAGCTCGAGGCGAGCGGGCACCTCGTGCGCAAGGACGGCGCGCGCTTCTTCGTCGCGACCGACGAGGGGGCCGACGACAAGGACCGCGTCGTGCAGAAGAGCGACGGCGCCTACACCTACTTCGCCAGCGACATCGCCTACCACGCCGACAAGGTCGCGCGCGGCTACGACCGGCTGCTCACGTTCCTCGGCGCCGACCACCACGGCTACGTCGCCCGCGTGCGCAACGCGCTCG
>Ga0316217_10001358_pt1 | contig 32061 bp, 23 predicted proteins | sample 1anoAmetaG_FD_203633 | JGI IMG/M metagenome (GOLD analysis project Ga0316217, IMG submission 203633) | Freshwater microbial communities from Trout Bog Lake, Wisconsin, USA - 1anoA | ecosystem: Environmental > Aquatic > Freshwater > Lake > Hypolimnion/Profundal zone | place: USA: Wisconsin... | reverse complement strand
TCTGGCCAGCTTCAACTACACGCCGGCCAAGATGGTTCGTCTGAACGGCGGCTTCCGTCTCAACGACATGCACGGGGTGGCGGACATTCTCAACCCGGTCCAGACTCCGGGCGCGCTCGATTCGCGCACCCTGATGCCCTTCGCCGACGCGGAAATCAAGGTCGCGCAGCAGTGGGCCTGGCATGGCAATTACTCCTACAACGGCTACGGCGAGCAGGGTACCGCGAACCTGGTCACCAACGGATTCACCTCCAACGGTCTGCCGTCGCGCAACAACCACGGCAACGTGCTGACTCTCGGAGTGAAGTACGCTTTCTAACCAACGGGGGTGGACGGGCTTGGAAACTTGCCCGTCCATCCCCATTTCTTTGTCTCCCTGTTCGTCCCCACCTCAATCCGTTCGCCTTGCTTTCCCATGCGGGGCGCTGGGAAGGTTCCCGATTTCAAGGACCTCGACGACTAAATTCGGTCGCCGGGGTTCCAGTATGAAGAAGCACCCACGCGCACGGTGCGGCTTTCCCGTACAATGACCGTGGAAATCCCCAAGGAGTCTTTCGATGACAAAGACCTTCAGATCCCAAGTGGTGTTGGCCGTAGCGGTGTCGCTGGCCAGCGCCGTGGGCTTCGCCCAATCCTCCGGCGAAGCGACCTACAAGACCAAGTGCGCGACCTGCCATGGTCCGGCCGGCACACCCAGCGCGGGCATGGCCAAGATGATGGGCATCAAGGCGACCTCCGATCCGGCGATGAAGGCGCTCACCTTGGCTCAGGTGGAGGCCGTCGTCAAGTCCGGCAAGGGCAAGATGAAGGCGATCGCGGGACTTACCGATCCGCAGATCAAGGATGTTGCCACCTACTTCAAGACGCTGAAATAAGCAGTACAATCGATGCCAGAAGCACCAAGAGGCCCGCCGTTCTCGGCGGGCCGTCAGTTTGAGCGCCAGGGGGAAAAAGTGCCATTGCTTCAAAGATTTCGTGAAAACTGGGTACGGCCGGCGCTGTTTTTCGGCAACAACCCCATCAGTCTGGCCGGCGGAGCGATCACCAGCGCCTCCGGCGTAACGATGATCGGCTACTGGCTGGTGGAGCTTTTCGGCCGGCCCAACGACAACCCCTACCTCGGCATCATTTTCTTCCTGCTCCTGCCTGGGTTGTTCATCGCGGGCCTGGCGCTGATTCCGGTGGGCGTGTACCTGCGCCGCAAGAAACTCCAGAAGGCCGGGCAGATACCGGCCGCGTTTCCCAAGGTCGATTTCAACGATCGCATCTTCCGCCACGGCGTGGACATCGTTTTGGTGGCGACGATTGTGAACCTGCTGGTGGTGGCCATGGCCAGCTATCGCGGCGCGGCCTACATGGATTCGCCGCAGTTCTGCGGGCAGTCCTGCCACGTGATGCACCCCGAGTACGCCGCCTACCAGATCTCCGCGCACTCCCATGTGGCCTGCGTGGATTGCCATATCGGCTCCGGCGCGTCCTCCTACTTTGCCGCCAAGGTGAACGGCACCAAACAGCTGATCGAAGTGGCCTTCGATCGCTATCCCACGCCGATTCCGTCGCCGGTGCAGAACCTGCGCCCGGCGCGCGAGATTTGCGAAGGCTGCCACACGCCGGCGCGGTTCATCGGCGAAAAGCTGCTGGTCAAATCCACCTTTGCCGACGACGAAAAGAACTCCGAGACGCAGACGGTGGTGGTTCTTCACCTGGGCGGGCGGGATTCTCTCTCCCATCTGACCGGCATCCACGGCGTGCATCTGGGGCACATCGAATACGTCACCACCGATCCCACCCGGACCAGCATCCCCTGGGTGCAGAAGCGGAACGCGGACGGCTCGACCACCGAGTTCGCCGCTTCCACCGCGGGCGCGGGAATTCCCAAGGGCGAGCGGCGGGTGATGGACTGCGTGGATTGCCACAACCGCGCCTCGCACACCATGCAGACCGCCGAAGACGCGCTCAACCGGGCGATGGTCGAGGGCGCGGTCAGTCCCGACCTGCCTTTCGTCCACAAGAAGAGCCTGGAGATCCTGAAGGCCAATTACGCCACCGAGGCCGAGGCGCGGGTCAAGATTCCGCAGCAGCTAGCCGCGTTTTACAGCAGCGAGCATCCCGAGGTGATGGCCGCCAAGGCAGACCTGGTGAAGGCTGCCGGCGAGGGCCTGGTGTATATCTTCACGCACAATGTCTCTCCGGAGATGAAGATCACCTGGGGCACGCATCCCAATCACATTGGGCACATGAGCTATCCGGGATGCTTCCGCTGCCACGATGGGGACCATGCGGCCAAGGATGGCAAGAGTATTACCCAGGACTGCTCGGCCTGCCACAACCTGCTGGCCGTGGACGAGCCCAAACCCAAGGTGCTTTCCGACCTGGGCATTCAATAAGAAGACCATCGGCCCACCACCTGAGCGGCAATCAATCGCCGCTTAGATGGTGGGCCGGTTTCATTTAGACGATTACTCCCCAGCTTACCGGGCCCCTGCATTCCAAGAATGTGCTGTTGAACCGGCCTCTTCCCGCTATACAATCGGTGCGAAACACAACGAATCCCCAAGCCCCCTGCCAAAAAGTGGTAGGGTGTTAAGACCGTTCCCTGGAGGAACATAGAGTGCGGGCTTTTCCGGGTTTTTCGGGATTGGGACGCTGATCTATTCAGGACTCGTGAAAATGAGGAGCATGGTGCACAAACGAAGCCTCGGTCCGCTGCTTGCGATTCTTCTCCTGTCCGGTATTGGAGCGGTCGTTGCTCAGACGCCGGCCCATGGCGTCTCGGACAAAGGCCAGTTCGCGGGGAACCAGGCTTCCCGCCTGGCCGGCGATTGGCGCAGCTCCCCGAGCGTGGCGATTCCCGCCAGCAAGCCGCCGGCGTCGTGGCCGAATCTGGGCGCAGCGGCAGCCGGCGCTCGCCTGGAGCGGATGTTGTTGCTGCTCGATCCTGCCGCCGATCGGCAACAGACGCTGCTCACCGAGCTTCAGAGTCAGCAGAATCCCGCATCGCCGGAGTTTCACCGTTGGCTGACGCCGGCGGGCTTCGCCGCGGCGTACGCCAACTCGTCCACCGATGTGGCGGCCGTCTCCGCATGGTTGCGGAGCCAGGGCTTCCAGGTGGCTCCCCTGCCCGCCGGGCTGGGCTGGATTGAGTTTTCCGGGACGGTGGGGCAGGTCGAGCAGGCCTTCCAAACCCAGGTTCAATCCGTGGCTGCGCCCAGCGGGACGCGTCTGGTGCTGGCGAGCGGAATTGCCGTGCCTGCCGCGCTCAAGCCTCTGATTCACGGGCTGGTCTCGCTGGACGGCGCGGTTTCTGCCGCCGCGTTGACTACACCCAAGCCGGTGAGCGCCTCGTCGGCAGAGCTTGCCGCGGAGACTTCGTTGGCCCATGCCGAGGCCCTGAGCCCGCATCTTATGGCGCAACTGCTGCATCTGGACGCGCTGCAGGCCGCGGGCATCGACGGCGCGGGCGAGACCCTCGCCATTGCCGCGCGCAGCAACGTGAACAGCGGGGATGTGGCCGCCTTTCGCGCTGCGTTCGGATTGCCGGCGAATCCGCTCTCTGTCATTCCCAATGGCTCAGATCCCGGCTTGACCGGCGACCAGGCGGAAGCCACTTTGGCCGCTTCCTGGGCAGGCGCTGCCGCGCCCGGCGCGCAGATCGTGCTGGTTCCCGCGGCCACCACCGGCGCCACCGACGGCGTGGACCTGTCGCTGGCGGCAATTGTCGATCAAGCGCTGGCGCACACCGTAGCCGTGGGCTACTCCTCCTGCGAGGCGGCGCTGAGCGAAGCGCATCAGGCTTTTTACGCGGCTCTCTACCGGCAGGCCGCCGCGGAAGGCATTGCGGTCGTCGCAGCCAGCGGCGACAGCGGCCCCTCGGCCTGTCACCTGGCGGGCAGCGAAGCGCGCGTTGCGAGCGGGTACGGCGTGAACGCGCTGGCCTCGACGCCGTGGAATACGGCCGTGGGCGTTGCGGCGCTGAGCGCGACTGGCTCGGCATTGGCCGCTTGGTCGCCGGTCAGCGGCGCCGATCCGGCCTATGCCGGCGGCGGCGGCAGCAGCGCACTGTATGCCGCGGCCGGTTGGCAACCTTTGCCGCCCAAGGCCGCGGCGCCGGCAGGCTCCGGTTTCGTATCCGGCCAGCGGCTACTTCCCGATCTGGCTCTGCCCACGGCTCTCGACTCGGGAGCAAACCGCGGGCTGGCCTTTTGCCTGACCAGCTCGACGGATTCCAGCCCGTGCACTTTGGTGCGCAGTGGCGGCAGCACCGCGGCGGCGTCTGTTTTTGCCGGGATCGCGGCCCTGATTGCCGAGAAGAATGGCGCGCAGGGCAATCTAGCATCCAATTTGTACGCTCTCAGCCGCTTCGGCGGCGTCTTTAACGACGTGCAAGAGGGAAGCGCGCAACTGCCCTGCGCGACTGCCAGCCCCGATTGCGGCGCAACGGGATTGATTGGCTACACGGCTGCTTCCGGATACGATCTGGCCACCGGCCTGGGCTCGGTGAACGCTCAGGCGCTGGTGAACGATTGGGCCAAGCCCATGAATACGGGCACGACCGCGGATACGGTGGTAATTACGTCGGCTCCGAACGCGCCCATCAATCCATCGCTGCTGATCAACATTATTGCCACGGTGTCGGGGCAGAGCGGCCCGCCCACCGGCACGGTCCTCTTCTACGATTCCACGACCGGCGTCGATCTGGTTTCGAACCCGTCTCCCGTCGAGTCGAATGGAACGGCGGAGTTGAGCACCGGCGGAGTCTTCGGCCTGGGCGACAATGAGATCGAGGCCGTCTACAGCGGCGACGCGACCTACGAGGCCAACACCTCGGCGCCGGTAGACGTCGTCACGGCGCTGGGCCCCACCAGCCTCACCCTCCTGGCTTCCAATACCTCCCCGTCGGCGGGCGCCACCATTACCGTGACGGCGACGCTGGCGACGACCAATCCCGGCAACACTCCGCCCAGCGGTACGGTGACCCTGAACGTGGACGGCGTGCCGGGCACGAAATTGCCGCTCAACATTACCACCGCCGTTTTCACGGTGATCGTCCCCGCGCGGGGGACGCATACCCTTCAGGTGGTCTACAGCGGCGATGCGAATTATGCGGCGTCGGCCTCGGCCGTTACTACCATTACGGTGGCCAAGGTCGCCACTTCGCTGTTGGTTACTCCCGCCACAACCACGCCTTTGGGCGGCAGCTCCCTGCAGATCACCGCCACTCTTACCGCTCTTGCGGCCAGCGCCTCCCAGCCCACCGGCAGCGTGACCTTCACGCTGGACAACGCCACCATCGGCTCTTCGGGATTGACGGGGGGGACGACGGCCAGCATCACGGTCACCGCGCCCACCTCGGGAACGCACAGCCTGGTGGCCACCTACAGCGGCGACGGCAACTTCAGCACCTCGACGTCGCCGGCCGTGACGCTCACCGTGTCGAAGATCGCGACCAGCACTTCGGTGACGCCCTCGACCACCACACCGGCGGCGGGCGCCTCCATGCAGGTATCGGCAACGGTCACTCCTGCTGCCTCCGGGAGCAGCGCTCCCTCCGGGGCCGTAACCTTCACCCTGGACGGGGTGACCGCGGGCACGGCAACGTTGAATTCGAACAGCACCACGGTGACCACCAACATCACCGCGCCTTCGGCCGGATCTCACATTCTGCAAGCCAGTTATAGCGGCGACACCATCTACAGCAGTTCGGATTCAAGCCAGGTGACCCTCACCGTGGCCAAGAGCGCCACCACGCTGACGGTGACCCCGCCTACCACCACGCCCAACGCCGGCACATCCTTTCAGGTGACGGCGACCATCGGAGCAACCTCCAGCAACAGCGTTGCGCCCACCGGCACGGTGGCTTTTTATCTGGACAACAACTCCCCGGTGAGCGTAAACGTCTCGGGGACGACGGCCAACGGCACCCTAATCGCCAGCACCGCCGGGAGCCACACGCTCTATGCGGTGTACAGCGGCGACAACAATTACAGCGGTTCGACATCGTCCACAGTGACCTTCACCGTGGGCAAGAGCGCGACCACGCTCACCTTGAATCCCTCCACTACGACGCCGCTGGGCGGCAGTTCGATGCAGGTGACGGCGACGCTCAGCACCACCTATACCGGCGGCGCGGCGCCCACGGGCACCGTGACCTTCACGATGAACGGGCAGACGGTGGGGACCCCCAGCCTGTCGAATGGCTCGACGGCTACCGTGACCATCACCGTGCCTGCCGCAGGCACGCTGACGCTGCAAGCGTCCTACAGCGGCGACAGCAACTACGGCTATTCCCAATCGCAGCCGCTCACCATCACCGTGGCCAAGGCGACCACCACCACGGTGGTGACGACCTCCGCCACACCGGCACTGGGCGTCGCTCTGCCGGTGACGGCCACCGTCACGGCCACCACCGTCGGCTCCACGCAGCCTACGGGCATTGTGACCTTCACCATGGACGGCTCGACGGTGGGAGCGGTTGCCGTTTCGGGCTATCCCGCGACCGCCAGCATGACCCTGCCCGCATTGACCGCGGGCACCCACACGCTGACGGCCGCCTATAGCGGCGACAACTACTACTCCAGTTCCACCGGGAACTTGCCCACCTTCACCGTGGCCAAGACAATCACCACGACAGTGGTGACTCCTTCCACCACCACACCGGCGCTGGGCGCAACCCTGCCGGTGACCGCGACCGTGACGGCCGCTGCTCTGGGATCCACGCAGCCCACGGGCACCGTGACCTTTGCTCTGGACGGAGCGACGGTGGCCGCGATTGCCGTGTCGGGTTATCCCGCCACCGTTAACGCGACCCTGGCCGCCATGACGCCGGGCACGCATACGCTCACGGCCACCTATAGCGGCGACAACTACTACGCCACCTCGACGGCCACCGCGCCCACCATCACCGTGGCCAAGAGCCCCACCACGATGATTGTGACCCCGGCCACCACCTCGCCCGCCGGGGGCAGTTCGCTGCTGGTTACGGCCACCATCACCGCTACCAGCCCCGGCAGCACGGTGCCCACCGGCACGGTGGCCTTCACGCTGGACGGGGCTACGGCGGGAACGCAGGCCGTGGTGGCGGGTTATCCCTCGACGGCCACCATCACCCTGCCCTCCATGACCCCAGGGACGCACGTGCTGGCGGGCGTCTACAGCGGCGACACCTACTACGGCACTTCCACCGCGCCGTCGGTCACCCTCACAGTCTCAAAGGGCGCCACCACCACGGTGCTGACCCCGTCCACGATCGCCCCGACCGCCGGGAGTTCGATGTCCGTCACGGTGACGATTACTTCTCCGAACGCGGGCGCTACACAGCCCTCCGGATCGGTGAACATCACCGAGGACGGAACCAGCGTTGCCACGGGCACCGTTGTGCCGGGTGCGCCTTCGACGGCAGTCGTCACCATTCCCCTGGTCTCGGCCGGCTCCCATCTGCTGCAAGCGACGTATAGCGGCGATACCTACTACACCGGCTCGACCTCGGCGATTGTGCCCATCGTGGCAGCCAAGGGCATTTCGGTCACCACGCTTACGGCAACCCCGGCCACGCTGACCGCCGGCGTGAACGAGACCCTGACGGCGACCATCGCGCCGCTGAATCCGGTGACCGGAACCGTCTACACCATGACCGGCACGGTGAGCTTCTACGACGGCGGCACCACGCTGCTAGGCACGGCCAATGTTGCCGCCAACACGGCTACGCTGACCGGGGTCAAGCTCGCCAACAACATCTCTCATACCATTACGGCGATCTACTCGGGCGACCTGAACTGGCTGGGGAGTTCGTCGTCGGTGCTGCCGCTGGCGGCTACTACGCTGCCCGACTATGTGGTCCTGACCTCGAACTTCACCACTGTCCAGCCGGGAGTGGCGCTGGTGCTCACCGCCACGGTGACGCCGGCTTCGACCCCGGCCACGGGCGCGGAAGCGAACCCCACCGGCCAGGTGGTCTTCTACAACGGGACCACGATCCTGGGGCGGGTCTCGCTGGTTCCCGTGGTGCTGAGCGATGCATCGACTGCCACGCTCACCATCCAGACGCTGCCCGGCGGACTGGATACGGTCTACGCCACCTATCTGGGCGATCTCTACTACGACGTGGCGACCTCGAATCTTCTGACCTTGACGGTGGAAGACTTCACCATTACCCCGTCGCCCTCCAATCCGGCGACCAATCTGAATATCGTGAAGGGCGGGGCGGGCTCGGCCGACTTCATCGTCACCGGCCTGGGCGGCTTCGACAACGAAGTGCAACTGGTTTGCGCCGTGCCTTCGCAGGACGACATGACCTGCACGGCAAGCCCGCAGCAGGTGGTGCCCACGGCCACGGTCACCTTCGTGGTGCAGACCTTCACCACCGGTGCAATCGCCGCAAACCGCAAGCCCGAGTCCTTGTGGCCGCACGCGGCAGGCGGCACGGCCCTGGCCGTATTGGCGTTCTTCCTTCTTCCCTTTGGACGGCGGGCGCGCGTCTTCACCGGCCGCGGGGCCCAGCGCTTCCTGGTTTTGCTTCTGCTGCTGGTGGGCCTCGCCGGCGTGGGGATCGGGTGCACCAATGTCACGCCGTTGAATGCGTCGGGAACGCCCCTGGGAGTGGCAACCCTGAAGATCACCGGCAGCGCCTATGTGGATAACACCGTGGTCAGCAAGAGCGTATACCTGACGGTCAACGTGCAGCCCGCGCCCTGAGGCGTAGACCACCATTGGACCTAAAAACGGCGGTTGCGATGCAGTAATGATGGCCAATTGCTCCGAAACAAGAGGGATAGCAAACATTGAATGAATCGCCTATTCGGCAGATGCGGAGCCGTTCGGAGTTCCGGCGAGACACCCCTGGGCGGCGACTCGGAACTTCTGGCGATCGCGGCCGCAAGAAATGCGTATATAAAACAAAAGCAGCAAGTTAGCTTCCGCTTTGCGGAAATGGCGAGTTGGCAAGTCAGCGGCAGCATAACTGATACCGGTGAGCCGGGCTGCTCTTAACTGCCGTTTTTAGGTTGAACCGAGGGGCAGCCATTCATCCGGCCGCCCTTTTTCTTTCTCCGCAAATATGTCGTCATTCTGGGAGAGCGCAGCGAGTCGAAGGACCTGCAGTTGCTTTTAACTTCACTCCACCCCGCCCCTAACCCCGGCATGGTAGGCTGGCTCTTCAGTTTGAAGGAGCTTCGCGATGCATTCCAGTCAGCCCGTCCACTTCAATCTCGTCGCCGCCGCCCACGCCGCCATGATCGAGCACGGCTTCCAGCCGGATTTCCCTGCCGGGACCGACACGGAGTTGGCCGCGATCCAGGCCCATCCCGCGCCGCCCGCCGCGCCCGGCGCACAGGATCTGCGCAGCCTGCTCTGGTCGTCGATCGACAACGATACCTCCAAGGATCTCGATCAGATCGAATGGGCCGAGCAGCTCCCCGACGGCCGCATCCGCGTGCTGGTGGGCGTGGCCGACGTGGACGCGCGCGTGACCGAGGGCACGGTCATCGACGGGCACGCCAAGAGCGAGACGACCTCGGTTTACACCGGCGTCAAGGTCTTCCCCATGCTGCCTGCCGAGCTTTCCGAGGGGATTACCTCGTTGAACGAGAACGAAGACCGCGTGGCCATTGTCATCGAGTTCTGCGTGGACCAGGCGGGTACGGCCTCGGACGGAAAAGCCTATCGGGCGCTGGTGCGCAACCGGGCGCAACTGGCCTACAACGCCGTGGGCGCATGGCTCGAGGGTCGCGGCCCGGCGCCGGCCAAGGTAGCCGCCAACGCCGATTTAGCCGCGCAGTTAAAGCTGCAAGATGCCGCCGCGCAGCGCATGGTCGGCGGACGCTTCCAGCACGGCGCGCTCGATCTGGAGACCATCGAGACCCGGCCCCTGATGCTGGCCGAGCAGGCAATCGAAATTACGCGTCTGGAAAAGAACCGGGCGACGTCGCTCATCGAAGAGTTCATGGTGGCGGCCAACGGGGTCATCGCCAAGACCTTCGAGGATGCCGGCGTGGCCTCGATCCGGCGCATCGTGCGCACACCCAAGCGCTGGGACCGCATCGTCGAAGTGGCGCAGGGCCTGGGGACTACATTGCCCGCAACGCCCGATTCCAAGGCGCTCAACGACTTCCTGCTGGCCCAGAAGCAGAAGGATCCGGTCCACTTTCCTGATTTGTCGCTCACCGTCATCAAGCTGATGGGCCCCGGCGAGTACGTGCTGGTGAAGCCCCAGGAGGTTGCGCCCGGCCACTTCGGCTTGGCCGTGCAGGACTACACCCACTCGACCGCCCCCAATCGCCGCTTCCCCGACGTGGTGACCCAGCGGCTGCTCAAGGCCTGGCTGGCCAAGGCCGCGCAGCCCTACTCCGAGGACGACTTGAACGCCATCGCCACGCACTGCACGCTGATGGAAGACAACTCCCGCAAGGTGGAGCGCGAGATGCAGAAGCGCATCGCCGCCGTGGTGCTGCAAAAGCGCATTGGGCAGAGCTTCCCGGCCATCGTCACCGGCGTGAACAAATACGGCACCTTCGTGCGCACCCTCGACCCGCACGTGGAAGGCATGGTGGTCGAAGGCGGCAAGGGGCTGGATGTAGGCGACAAGGTGACCGCCAAGCTGGTCTCCACCGACCCCCAGCGCGGTTTTATTGATTTTGCGGTGTGATGGTAATTGCACGGCACTCTGAGGCGATCATGTGATGGATGAAACTGAATTCCGGCGCTTGCTGATTCTCGGCCTTGGCCGAGCGATTCTGTTTGCCCGCGAAAATGATGTTGGCGTATTCAGAGAATTAATCCTTGACGCCTGTATTCACTGCCATGCAATCGATCCTCAGATTGAGGGAACCCGCGCCGATTTCATGTTCGATTTGGTAAATGAACTGCCGGGCCGAAATCATTTTCGGCAAGCGGTCTTGAATTCCCTATCGAAATGCGACGATGATTGGCACGCCAAGCAGCGGTTTCGATTTGCAGCACGCCTAGCGAAGAGTGGAGATGAGCAAGCAAAACGCCTGATGTACGAGAGTTTTCATCCAGGCCCGAATATGGGCGAAGCAATTGCTATCGAGTTTATGAATTTGGATGGAATCGCAGGGTTTCTCTTTGCGGTGGAAAAGATCGGAAAGCTATTGTCGGGCGAGCCCAAAAACGTCGATTTCGGCTGGCTGATGAGTTCTGCGACCGAATATTTGGGCGAGCAGAATACGTTTGATTGCTTGAGAGAAGAAGCAAAGCAGAATCCGCTTGTTCAGGTTTATTTGAAAGCGGTTGAGACTTCGGATACGAAATCCAATCAACCTTCCTTTTCGAGTTGGTTAAAGGGCGCATCCTACGAGCAGCTCAAGACAAAACTCCCGATCAAATGGCCAGTGGGTCTTGGGTTCTGGGGCAAACGAGCGTCGGAAGAGGATATCCTGCGGGCTGCGCAAGGGTTGGTCGCTGCCACTGAGCTGGAGATGCAGCGATCGCACCTTGCAATCTTCAGGCAGCGGAGTTTCCCTCTTGATCTCAGCATCTTGGTTCAATTTGCCGGCTCTCCCAATGAACAAGTTCAGTGGGCCGCGTTGAGTGCTCTTACGCAGATTTCCGATCCAGCCGTAAGGGCCTTGGCCATCGATTTGGTTCGCACCAAAGCAAGATGGCGAGAACTTGCAATTAATCTTCTAAGGCCGAATTATCAACCAGGCGACCATGAGATCATTCTTGATTGGTTCGAGGCAGAAGAAGATATGGAGACTCTTCACACATTCAGTAGAGGACTCCTCGCTTTTTGGAGCGCGAATCCTTCGGAAGAACTCCACAATCGGATGCTTCTCAGCTTGTATGAGAAGTGCCCATGTTCATATTGCCGTGAGGATGCAGTATCGGTGCTTCTTGAACGAAATGCCTTACCTGAGCACATCCGGGCAGAATGTGCATGGGATGCAAATGAAGACATTCGCGATCTGATCCGTGCCGATGAGTTGAAATCCGTATCTCCCGAGTAAAGGCCGGGTTTCCCATGTTCCCATTCCTAAGACTAGAATTCTGCTGCCGAGGTGTTTACATCGCGCGGAGATTGATGCACATTGGTTGGGAGCACCTTTGTCGGGGCCAGAGACATGAGCGACGCGGCCTCCAAATCGAAGGATTCGTGCATGGAGACCATCCATCTCTGCCTCAGTACACACCAGAAAGCGCTGATCGACCAGGCGGCCGAGGCGCAGGGCCTGAGCCGGAGCCGGTTCATCGTGGAAGCGGCCTACCGGGAAGCGCAATCCGTCCTGCTCGACCAGACCCACTGCAATCTGGATGAAGACGCTTTCCTGCGCTTCACAGAGCTGATCGACACTTCGCCCAAACCCAACCCTGGGCTGGCGCGTTTGCTGGAAACGAAAGCGCCTTGGGAAGAACAGGCCGCTACTTCCCCGGCGGCCCCTGCACCAGGCCGATCAGATGGCCTTCGGGGTCGGTGAAGCCGGCGATGATGCCGCCGTCGGGGATGGGGTGCGGGCCGAAGGCCGTTTTGCCGCCCTTGCTCTCGATCAGCTTGAGCGCCGCGTTCACGTCTTCCACGCCAACGTAAAAGGTGACGTGCTCCCGCTCCGCGCCCATGGCGCCGATGCCCCCGCCGGGGCTGGCGCCGGTATCGACCAGCGAATAGCCCTCCATGGCGGGCGCGATCTTCCAGTCGAAGACGCTCTGGTAAAAGGACTCCAGCAAGGCCTGGTCCTTGCCGAGGATTTCGAAATGTACGACTGGGTTGGGCATTGATCTGGCCTCCTCCGAACGGGACTGGTTGAGGGTTCTGGTTTCCCACCCTTGCGCCAGGAAAAAGGCGCAAGGATGGGGCACGGAGCCTTGGTGCTGGAACCGGCAATTCCACGTTGCCTTTGCGGTTTCCCAGGTCTCAAAAGCGAGATCCTTCGACAGGCTCAGGATGGAATCTGGGGCACCCAGCATCGGATGCTGGCCAGCAGAACGCAACTTTAACCGGTTCGCCCGGCCACAATCCAGCCAAATTCTGCGCCGCAAAAAATATTTTGGGAACCCTCTTGCAATTTATTGCGTATTGCGATATATCTATTGCATATTGCAATGCGGCGAAGGCCGAACGGGCTAGCCCATTGCGGAAAGTCTCAGGAACGCAGCGAATCAGGCACGAACGAACTGACCCCTGATCTCTGATCCCTGACCCCTGTTTTCATGAAGCTTGGCGAAAAAATCCGTTACTTGCGCGAGGTCGAGGGAAGTTTGCGCGGCCTGGATCGCGACTTGAGCCAGCAGGAGATGGTCCGGGCCATCGAGGCCGAGACCGGCAAGAAGTTGAGCCAGAGCTATTTGTCTCAGATTGAAAGCGGCGCGCGGCCTCACCTGACCAACACCACGCGGCAGATTCTGGCCACGTTCTTCAAGGTGCATCCCGGCTACCTGGTGGACGATCCCGAGGGCTACCACCCCGAGTTGCAGAGCGAGTTGCGCAATGTCGAAGAGAAGCTCGATCTCTGGCTGGTGAGCGGCGCGGAGCGCTTCGGGCGCGACCCGGAACTGGGCCAGGCGTTGCTCACCTTGGCCCGGCACGACCACTCGCGCGAGTGCCTGTTGCTGCTCGAAGCCATCATGGAGACGCCGGGCCTGATGCCGCGGTTGACCGAAGTGCTGCGGCCGAGGATACAGAGAACAGAGAACAGAGAACAGAGATCAGAGATCGGGGATCGGCGGGCGCGGAAATGAAATCGGGACAGGGGCGCGGTAAGAAAGAGGGGGCGCACAAATGACCTGGGAATCCTTCTATCTGGTTTGTTTTCTGGCAGGGCTGTTTCTGAGCGCGTTCTCGCTGCTGGGCGGGATGGGGCACTTCGGGGGGCATTTTCATGCGCCGCATGTGCCTCACCCGGTCCATCTCCCGAGCGCCGGGCACGCTGCCCATCTGCCGCACGCGGGACCTGTTGCGGGAGGGCAGGCGCCGGGGCCGGGCACGGCCACGGTTCCCTGGTGGAACGCCTTTTCGATCATGGTGTTTCTTTGCTGGTTTGGCGCGGCGGGGTACCTGCTGACGCGGTATGGCGGCTTTGTGGCCGGGATTGTGCTGCTGCTGGCCGGCGTCTGCGGCCTGGCGGGCGGGGCGATTGTCTTCTACTTCCTGGCCAAGGTGCTGCTGCCTCACGAACGCGAACTGACCGCCGACGAGACGGAGATTGTGGGCGTAGTGGGACGGGTTTCGGCCTCCATACGGGCGGGCGGAACCGGCGAGATGGTTTACGAACAGATGGGCGTGCGCCAGTCGGCTCCCGCGCGCTCCGAGGACGGCGTACCGATTCCAAAACAGGAAGAGGTCTTCGTCGTCCGCTACGAAAAGGGAGTCGCTTACGTGCGGCGCTGGGACGAAGTGCTGGAGGAGCAGGGATCAGGGGTCAGGGATCAGGGATCAGGCTCCGGTCCAATTGCGCCGCTCACTGAGCACCGAAAAAACTGAGCTCTGACCCCTGATCCCTGACAACTGGAGATTTTCAATGACGCACACGGCTGTACTCATCACCGACATGGCCATCCTGGTTGGGATCTTCCTGATGGGATTTTTGGCCAAGCTCTTTCCTCGAAGCGGCGGTAACGCCGGAGAGAAACAGGGGGCAGGTTTCAGGGATCAGGGATCAGGCCATTCCCGTTAGCTACTTTGTTTGCCGCTAACCGAGTACGGAAGAAACTGATCCCTGACCCCTGATCTCTGACACCTGCACTTCAACCATTCACCCATATCTTCCCGGACGAAAGGGGCCGGGAACACAATGACCGATCCAATTGTTCTGATTGTCGGACTCAGCATACTGGCGCTGATCATGATTCTGGGCTTGCTGGCCAAGATGTATCGCAAGGCCGGGCCCAACGAGGCCTTGATCGTCTACGGTTTCCGCGGTCCACGGATCATCAAGGGCCATGGCACGGTGATCTTTCCCATGGTGGAGAGCTGCCGCGAGTTGAGCCTGGAACTGATGAGCTTCGATGTGGCGCCGCAGCAGGACCTCTATACCAAGCAGGGCGTTGCGGTGACGGTTGAGGCGGTGGCGCAGATCAAGGTACGCTCCGACCAGGCCTCGATTCTGACCGCAGCCGAGCAGTTTCTGTCGAAGGCTCCGCAGCAGAGGGAGGGCCTGATCCGGCTGGTGATGGAGGGCCACCTGCGCGGCATCATCGGGCAGTTGACGGTGGAGCAGATCGTCAAGGAGCCGGAGATGGTGGGCGAGCGGATGCGCGCCACCTGCGCGGAAGACATGAGCAAGATGGGGTTGGAAGTGATCTCCTTCACCATCAAGGAAGTGCGCGACAAGAACGAGTACATCTCGAACATGGGCCGGCCGGACGTGGCGCGCATCAAGCGGGATGCCGAAATGGCCACGGCGGATGCCGAAAGAGACACCGCCATCAAGCGGGCGACGGCTCTCAGAGAGTCCGCCGTAGCCAAGGCGCAGGCCGACCAGGAGCGGGTCATCGCCGAGACCGCCTCCGCCACACGGCAGGCCGAAGCGCAGCGCGATCTGGAGATCAAGAAGGCGGAGTACAGCGAACAGAGCCGCCGCCAGCAGGCCACGGCCGACAAGGCATACGAGTTGCAGACCAACATCATGCTGCAGCAGGTGACCGCCGAGCAGGTGAAGGTGCAGCAGGTGGAGAAAGAGGGCCAGATCAAGGTGCAGGAAGCGGAAATTACGCGCCACGAGAAGGAACTCATCGCCACGATTCTCAAGGGCGCGGAGATCGAGCGCCAGCGCATCGAGAACATGGCGGCTGCCGAGAAAAACCGCCTGACCACCGAAGCCGAGGGCCGCGCATCGGCCATTCGCGCCCAGGGCGAGGCCGAAGCCAGCATCATCTTCCAGAAGGGCGAAGCGGAAGCCAAGGCGATGAGCGTGAAGGCCGAGGCCTATCAGGAGTGGAACCAGGCCGCGGTGGTGGACAAGCTGCTCACCAACATGGCCGACGTGGTCCGCGCCATGGCCGAGCCGTTGAGCAAGGTGGATCACATCACCATCGTCTCCACGGGCGACGGCGACGCCGCCGGGGCGCACAAGATCACCGGCGACATGACCAAGATCGCCGCGCAGGTGCCGGCCTTGTTCGAGGCGCTCAGCGGCATGGACATCAAACAACTGATGTCCAACGTGAAGGCCATCAAGACGAAGCCGGAGGAGAAGTAAAGATGCAGCTAATAGCTCTTAGCTTTTAGCTATTAGCTTCTGGCCTCCAACTCCTGGCCGTCCTGGCAGGAGCTGGAGGCTGGAAGGCTAGAACCGAAATCGATTCGATCGTTTCTTGAATGGCAAGCAAGCGCAACTGCTGGCAGCAGCCAGCGAACAGCTAAAAGCTAACAGCTAAAAGCTAGCGGCTAGCAGCTAGAAGCTGAACACAAGGAGGACGTCATGGCACTGCTGGAGAGAGTAAGCACATTGCTGCGCGCGAATCTCAACGACCTGGCGGAGAAGGCCGAGGATCCGGAGCGGTTGTTGAAACAGATCGTGCTGGACATGGAGAACCAGTTGCTCCAGGTCAAGACGCAGGTGGCCATCGCCATTGCCGACGAGCACCTGCTGGCGAAGAAGCGCGCCGAGCATCTGGAGCAGGCAACGGAGTGGCGGCGCAAGGCGGAGCTGGCGGTGCAAAAGGGCCACGACGACATGGCCCGCGCGGCTCTGGAGCGCGCCCTGAGCTGCGACCAGTTGGCGGCCGGCTTCACCACCCAGGCCGAGGACCAGAAGCACGAGGCCGACAACCTGCGCCAGGCCCTGCACAAGCTCGATCAGAAATTGAACGAGACCCGCGCCCGCTGCGAGATGCTGGTGGCCGAGCATCGCCGCGCCAAGGTGGTGGGCCGCGCGGCAAAGGCTCGCGGGGTGATCGGCACCGATCAGGAGCACGCCATCGGGAGGATGCAAAGCAAGGTGCGGGTGACGGCGGCCGAGAACGCGGCGGCGACCGAGGTGCTGACGCCGGAGTCGCTCGAGGACCGTTTTCAGGCGCTGGAGAGCGAAGACAAGGTGGAGGCTCTGCTGAAGGAGATCAAAAGCCGGCAGGCGGCGCAGTAAGGGAGCCGGCCCGGCCGCTGTTTGGGGCGCCGGGCCGCTTGGAGGGGAGTTGTGTGTCCGGGGAGCGTGGAACCGCGTCTAACAGAAGAGTTCTGTTTCCGCGCTGTGAAACGTAGCCCCTGGATCTCGTATTTTAGAGAGGCCTCCAGCAGGGTGATTTACCCTCAAGGCAGCCCTTCCGGTCCGGTTTGCCCTCGATTCGAGGTGCGCGGTCCGGGCAGGCGCCAACCTTAGAACTGGTGAATGAATGCGCTTTTGTTTCGGCCTTATCCCTGCAACTATTTTTGCGAGTCTGGTTCTGCTGGCATCGCATCCTTGCGCGCTTGCGCAGACGGCTGGCTCCGGTCCCGTGCTGACTGCCTCGGCGGAGATTCCCGAGGCGCCGCAGCCGCAGTTCGCGGTCGCCGAGGGTGAGCCGCCTGCCCAGCAGCCGGCCGCCGCTGCGCCGGCGCAAAACTCCGCCGCTTCGGGCAGTTCCAGCTCGCAAACGCCTGCCCCCACAACGGGAAAAAGCCAGAAAGAAAAGGCCGAGGAGCAGATCAAGGAGCAGGAGCAGCAGCGGCTGGTGGGCGTTCTGCCCCAGTTCAACATCTCTTATCGCTCCGACGCCGTCTCGATGAGCGCCAGTCAGAAGATTCACCTCGCGTTTCGTTCCGTCACGGACCCGGTGGCGTTTGGCATCCCGTTTGTTGTCGCCGGCTACCACGAGGCGATGCACGACGACATCGGCTTTCCCTGGGGCGTCAAGGGCTATGGGGAGCGGACGGGAGCAGCCTACCTCGACGCCTTTACTGGCAACATGCTCGGCAACGGAATCTTGCCCGCGATCCTACACCAGGACCCGCGCTATTTCCGCTTGGGCCACGGCACGGTCAAGCACCGGCTGCTCTACGCGATGGCCACGAACGTGATGTGCAAGCACGACAACACCGGCAAGTGGGAGCCGAACTACTCCAACGTGCTGGGCAATGTTGCCGGAGGCGCGATCTCCAATCTCTACTATCCTTCCAGCGATACCGGCATCGGCCTGACCATCAGCAACGGCTTCATCGTGACCGCCGAGGGCGGGCTGGGCTCGATCTTCGACGAGTTCTGGCCGGACATCTCTCGCAAGTTCCTGCATAAGGACCCGACGCGCGGCCTGGATGCCGAGGCGCGCGCCAAGGACAAAGCGGAGAAGGAAGCAAGAAAGAGCCAGAACTAGAGGATCTTCGAAAATCCAGTTGACCGGAACTTTTTGGCCTCCCACCCATTCCGCTGGAAAACGCGGAATGGATGGGGCACGGAAGCCGATAGCAAAAAGCAAGAATGCTCCGGAGCGGCCGCGGCGCAACGGGATTAATCCGTCGCGGCAATTGCGCGTGCGGCCAGCGTCCGATTCGGCAGGAAGCGCTTGCGCGAGGGGTAGTAGACGGCCTGGGCCGGGATCGACACGGTCTCCCGCTCCGGGTAGCGCAACGCAGACAAATGCCCGCCGTAGACGCAACCGGTGTCGAGATTGACGGTGTTGTTGAGCCACACCGGCTCTGCCACCGGGGTATGGCCATAGACCACCAAGGCCCTACCGCGATAGTCGGCGGACCAGTTGTAGCGCACCGGCAGGCCGAACTCGTCGGTCTTGCCGGTGTTTTGTCCGCTGAGGGCGAACTTGCGCGCCTTGGCCGAGCCGCTGCCGTGCAGTCGCTCCTTGAGCCCGGCGTGGGCAATCACCAGGCTGCCGCCGTCGAGAACATAATGCCCGGCCCGTCCATCCAGAAACTCCGCCACCTCGGCGCAGAACTGCTCCGGCTCGGCGTCCAACTGCTCGATGGAACGCATGACCCCCTGCGTCACCTTGAGTTCGCGGCCTTTCAAGGCCCTGGCCAGAACCACATCCTGATTGCCGGGGACGCAAACTGCCTGCCCGGCCCGCACCATCGTCATGACCAGACGAAGTACGTCGGGGGTGGCCGGCCCGCGATTGGCCAGGTCGCCCACAAAGGCCAGCTTGCGGCTTCCGGGCGGCGTCACCACGAAGTCGCCTGCCTGTCGGACGACCCCGTAGCCGAGCACCGCCATCAGATCCAGCAGCTCCGTCAGGCATCCATGCACGTCGCCGATCACGTCGAAGGGTCCGGGTTCCTCGAAGAAAGCCAACTCCTCGGCCCTGGTCCGGGCGGAGTCCTTCCGCCCCGGTCTGCCGGCTTTCTTCGCTTGGTTCGGTGTGGTCTTTGCTGGACGCGGCATCGCATTTCAGTGTAGGCCATCCGCTTCAATAGTCAATAAGACCCGCGGAACCCCGCGTCCCGCGCCCGGTTCGACCCGCTTTGCCGGGTTGGTATAGGCTGGACAGTCGAACAGGAGAGGCAAAAAATGGACAGACGGCACTTTATCGCAACGGGAACGGGCGCAGCGATCGCGGCCCGGTGGGCCGGAGGGCAGCCGCCGCTCAGCGGGATCTTGTCAGCCGCAGCCACCGGTTCTCCGGCTCGCAACGACGTGAGCCGTCATCGCTTCGGCGTCAATTACACGCCTTCCAGCAACTGGTGGTTTTGCTGGAACGACTGGAACGCGGACCCCATCCGGCGGGACCTCGACGCGATTGCGGCGCTGGGCGCGGACCATCTGCGCATTTTGCTGATCTGGCCGTTCTTCCAGCCCAATCCGGCCTGGGTGAGCCCGGCCCATCTCGACCGCCTCAACCAACTGCTGACGTTGATGGGCGAACGCGGATTGGACGCCCTGGTTACCGTCTTCACCGGCCAATTGAGCGGCTGGTATTTCCTGCCTCCCTTCAACAAGCCGGACCCGGCACTCTACACCGACCCCACGATCTGGAGCGCGCAAGAGCTTCTGATCCGCGAACTGGCGCGCACCATGAAGGCGCACCCGAACCTGATCGGTTTCGACTTCGGCAACGAGATGAATACCTGCTGGAGCGCGGAGACCGCCGTGGGCGATGCGTGGATGGCCAGGATGTTCGCCCTGATGAAGTCCGTCCTGCCAAGTTGCGTGCACGTGAACGGGGTCGATCACCTGCCGTGGTTCAAGCCCACCACTTTCTCCGCCCGCGCCCTGGCGGCCAATCCTCTGCCGGTCGTTCACGCCTATCCCTACTGGGCCGAGGCGCTCAAGTATGGAGGCCCCATGGACCCGCCCAGCACGCGGATTCTGGTTGCCTTCGCGGCGCTGGTGCGCTCCTATGCGGGCGATGCGCAAAAGCCGGTCTGGGCTGGCGAGTTCAATACCTGCATCGAAGAGCTGGCGGAGAAACAGCAGGCCGAATGGCTGGAAACGGCCGTCACCGGAGCCGTCGAGGCGGGGGTGAGCTGGTTCACCTACTGGGATAGCCACGACGTGAGCCGGAAGTTTGCCTTCAATTCGCTGGAGTACAGCCTTGGCCTGCTGACCAACGAGGGCAGAGTGAAGGAGCAGGGCCGGGTCTTCAAACAGCTTGTTGAGGCTTATCGCGGCAAGCCGGTGGCGTTTCCAAAGGCCGCGCCTCCGCCCCCGCCGGTGGAGCAGAGCATGGACGGAACGTGGAAGTGGATGCTGGACTTCCTGGGGTGGAAGCCGAAGAACATCGCCCGCTAAGGCGTATTCTGCAACAGCGGAGCGCAACGCTCCGCGGGAACGAGGATCAGGTTCAATGCGGCAGGCCTCTGCACTTCTGTTGAGTAGTTTGCTCTGCGTCCCCGCGGCGCTGGCCGGCCAGGCGCCGGCCCATCCCCAGGGGCATATGCCCGCTCATGGCCAGGCCATGGCCCAGGCTCATGCGCCGGCCGCCATCCATGTGCTTCTGCTGGACGGGCAAAGCTCCGGCGCATACCACAACTGGAAACTGACCACGCCGGTGCTGAAGAAGGAACTGGAAGAGACGGGCCGGTTTCAGGTCACGGTCATCACCGCTCCGCCCGCGGATGGAGATTTCAGCATCTTCAACCCCACGTTCAGCCGCTACCAGGCGATCGTGTCGAACCTCGATGCGCCGGACTGGCCGGAGAACCTGCGCACCAAGTTCGAGGAATATGTAGCCGGCGGCGGCGGCCTGGTCGTGGTGCACGCCGCCGACAACGCCTTCCCCAACTGGCCGGAGTACAACCGGATGACCGGCATCGGCGGATGGAGAAACCGCACCGAGCAAGCCGGGCCGTATTGGTACTTCAAAGGCGGCAAGCTGGTCTCCGATCCAGCGCCGGGGCGCTGCGGGAACCACGGGGCGCGGCGACCGTTTCAAATGACGGTCCGTCAGCCAGAACATCCGATCATGAAGGGGCTGCCGCCGGTGTGGATGCACGCCACCGACGAGTTGTACGACAGTTTGCGCGGACCCGGCAAGAACATGACCGTGCTTGCCACGGCGCACTCCGACCCCAAGAATGCGGGAACCGGCCGCGACGAGCCGATGGTCGTCGTTGTGAACTACGGGAAGGGAAGAGTCTTCCACACCACGCTAGGGCACGATCCGATGGCGCTGAGTTGCGTGGGCTTCACGACCATCTTCCAGCGCGGAACCGAATGGGCGGCAACCGGCAAGGTCACGCAGAAGGTTCCGGCCAACTTTCCTACCGCCAACAGCGTGAGCTACCGGCCGGAAATTGCCAATATGGATCCGGCGGTGGCCAAGGGAACGACGGTGACAGCCTCGCCGCTGCAATAGAGGCGGGCAGGGTTCAATTTCGGGCTGTACCAGCCACCAAAGCTCCGTGCCATCCTTGCGACTGCTTTTCGAGGAAGAATTATCGCAATGGTGAAAACCGCCGCTCTCGATCGGCCCCAATTTCAAGGAGAATCGACCATCGAAGCGATCTCGCTCCAATCCGTGCTTGAGTCGGAGGCGCCCGGCCTCAACCGTGTGCCCACCCATGCGCCGGGGCCGCAGGGCGCGCTGCCGCTTTCAGAAGAAATGCTGCTCACCGCGCCCAGCGGAAACCTGTTTGGCCTGAGCCAGAACGCCGGCATGGGCTGGGCGCCGGAGCGGCTGCTCGACCCGGAATTCCTGATTCTCAGTACCCACGGCGGCTTGCGCGCCGAGGACGGCAGGGCGATCGCTCTTGGGTTTCACACTGGGCATTGGGAAGTGGGCCTGCTGGTGGCCGAGGCGGCGCGGGAGTTGAAGGCGCTGCACGCGGTGCCGTTTGCCGGGGCCTGCACCGATCCCTGCGACGGGCGCACCCAGGGCACCACCGGCATGATGGACTCGCTGCCCTTCCGCAACGATGCGGCCATCGTGCTGCGCCGCCTGATGCGTTCGCTGCCTACTGGCAAGGGCGTCCTGGGCATCGCCACTTGCGACAAGGGCCTGCCCGCCATGATGATGGCGCTGGCCTCGGCGGGAAGGCGGCCCACGGTGCTGGTTCCCGGCGGCGTCACGCTGCTGCCGGAGGCGGGCGAGGACGCAGGCAAAGTCCAGACCATCGGTGCGCGCTTCGCCCAAAAGCAGATCACGCTGGAATATGCCGCCGAGGTGGGCTGCCGCGCCTGCGCTTCGCCGGGCGGCGGATGCCAGTTTCTGGGCACCGCGGCGACCGCGCAGGTGGTGGCCGAAGCGTTGGGCCTGGCGCTGCCGCACAGCGCGCTTGCGCCCAGCGGCCAGCCGATCTGGCTTGACGGGGCGCGCCGCTCGGCTCGGGCGCTGCTGCGGATGCATCAGTTGCAAATGGGCACGGCGGACGTGCTGACCTCGGCGGCGCTGCGCAACGCCATGGTGGTCCACGCGGCCTTTGGCGGTTCCACCAACTTGCTGCTGCATCTGCCGGCCATCGCCTTTGCGGCGGGATTGAAGCGGCCCGCGGCGGCGGATTGGGCGGAGGTGAATCGCCAGGTTCCGCGCCTGGTGGACGCCTTGCCCAACGGCCCGCGGAACTTCGCGACAGTCCAGGTTTTTTTGGCAGGAGGCGTGCCGGAGGCGATGCTGCACCTGCGGCGGGCCGGGTTGCTGGATACGACGGCAAAGACCGTCTCCGGGGAGTCGCTGGGTACGTCCCTCGACTGGTGGGAGCAGAGCGAGCGGCGGCAATTGCTGCGTCGCAGCTTGATCGACCAGGACGGCATCGACCCGGACGACGTCCTCATGACGCCCGGCCAAGCCCGGTCGCGGGGACTGACCTCGACCATCTGCTTCCCGGTGGGCAATCTTGCCCCCGAGGGCTCGGTCATCAAGAGCACGGCGATCGACCCTTCGCTGATCGACGCCGAGAATGTCTACCGCCATCTTGGCCCGGCCAGAGTCTTTATCACCGAAGAGGCGGCCATCGCGGCCATCAAGGCGGGCACGGTGGCCCAGGGCGATGTGGTGGTGCTGGTCTGCGGCGGACCGGCCGGCGCGGGCATGCAGGAGATCTACCAGATCACCGCCGCGCTCAAGCAACTGCCGCATTGCAAACATGTTGCCGTGCTGACGGACGCGCGGTTCAGCGGCGTCTCGACGGGGGCTTGCATCGGCCACATCTCGCCCGAGGCGCTGGCCGGGGGGCCGATCGGCAAGATTCTGGAGGGCGACCGGATCGAGATCGTCGTCGATCGGGAGCGGCTGACGGGTTCGGTTCACCTGGTGGGCGATGCCGCGGGGATCTTTGGCGCGGAAGAGGGAGCGCGGAGGCTGGCCGAACGCCAGCCGCGGTCCGACTTGCGCCCGCACCCGGAGCTGCCCGACGATACCCGTTTGTGGGCGGCGCTGGTGCAGGCCAGCGGGGGCGTCTGGGGCGGCTGCGTCTACGACACGGACAGGATCGTCGAGCGATTGGGAAAGAACTCCCGTTGAACGGGGCTGGTTGAGGGTCGAGGTTTCCCACCCTTGGCGCGATGAGACTGCGCCAAGGATGGGGCACGGAGCTTCATGGGCCCACCCAGCGCAGATTTATCTCTGCTCGTTACTCGACGCGGTGAGCCGGGCTAACCCCGACTTGCGGCCGCTTCGGCCGTTGTTGCGGCGCCGGCAAATTCGACGGTGACCACGGTGATGTCGTCGGACTGGCCGAAGGCGCGGGCGGCCTCGGCGATCTGCGCGGCGGGCTGGCGGCTGAGGGCGCGGGTGCGGTCGAAGCCGAAGAGTTCGCCGGTTTTGGATTGGGCCTCGACCACGCCGTCGGAGACAAAGGTGAGCCGATCGCCGGCCGACAGGCGCAGAGCGGCCATTTCGAACTGCGCCGGGGAGACGATGCCCAGGGGCAGCGAGCCGGGAACGGCGATCTCTTCGCCGTTGAGATAGGGCGGCAGGTGTCCGGCGTTGGCCAGGGTCAGCAGCCCTTCCGCCGTGGTGTGCGCGGCCAGGCAGGTGGTGAATCCGCCCTGGGAGCGGCCCATGGTGCGCTCGTTGAGACAGCGCAAGATCGCGGCGGGGTCCATGCCGTGGGCGGCTTCGGCGCGGATGGCGCCCACCAGCACCGAGACCATCATGGCGGCGGGCAGGCCCTTGCCGCTGACGTCGCCTACGACGATCGACATGCCCCCCTGGCCGTCGTTCAACTGCTGAAAGAAGTCGCCGCCCACCTGGTCCGCGGGCTGGTAGATATATTCGACTGCGAAGCCGGGGCACTGGTCCTGCTGGCCGGGCAGCAGCACCTGCTGCACATGGCGGGCGGCCTCGAACTCGCTGGCCAGGCGCATCTCCTCGCGCCGTGCGCGGGTGAAGCGCAGGATGAGGAAGACCATCATGGCCAGCAGGAAGAGCAGATGGAGCAGAATGCCGGTCTGCACGGTGAAGGGCGGCAGGGGGATCGGCACTTCCAGCACGCGCGGAATACGGGTCCACCCCGCCTGGGCCAGCACGATGGCCAGGTTGTCGGCGAGATAGTAGCCGAGGTCGAGCACCGCGGGAACCAGCAACACGCGGGCATAGAGGTTTCCGCGCACGGTCCGGTCCATGAGGACAAAGAGAATCCAGACCACGGCGGGCAGCAAGCAGGCCAGTTGCAGGGCGGCGGAGGCGGGCGCGGAGAACCAGCCGGGCCAATAGAAGACGGCCGGCAGCGGGCTGAAGGCCGCCAGGGCCAGACAGATGCGGGCCAGCAAGCCGGTGCGGACATCCAGCACGAGGGCAAAGAAGCAGAGGGCCGCAATCACGTTGAGGGCCGAGAGGATGCCGTCTCCCAAGTCGTAGATCGGCACCGGCGGCCAGGAAAAGATCTGCTGGCCGACGGTGAGGGCATTGTCGGCGGCCTGCGCCAGCAGCATGATGGCGAACCACAGGTATTCGCGCTCGTTGCGCCGGATGAGGAACAAGCAAAGGATGGCGAATCCCACCAGTGCCGCGGCGATGCTGTAGGAGTAGCTATCGACAAAGAGCAGATTGCGCGCCATCTGATGGTGGCGTTTTTCGGCGGCCAGCAGCCTGGGGTCGCCGGCCAGGTGGCCGGACTGGAACGGCCCGCCGCCCACGTAACTGGCCCAGATAGGGGAATGCCAGACGCGAATGGCTACCTGCACGGTGCGGGCGGAGGGGCTTCCCGCAGCGGTGAGCGGGTAGAGGTGGTAGCTGAAATTGGTGTTGGGGATCAGCGTCGGGGGCATCTCGCCCGAACCGCCGGCGCGGCGGCCGTCCACAAAGACTTCGAAGGCCGTCGCGATGGGCGCCAGCAGCAGCGAGGTGGGTTTGTCTCCGGCCGGAATCGACACGGCGAAGCGGTACCAGCCGTAGCCGCTCATGGCGGGATACCCCTGTGTATCCCAGGATTTGCCGCTGTTGAGCAGGGGCCAGGCGGAGTCGTCGAAGCCGGGCGCGGCCCACAGAGGAGCTTGCGATCCAGGAGCCGGCGGCGAGTCGCCAGGGTGGAAGCGCCACGGCCCATCGAGCGAGGCCAGCGGCTCCCGGCCGCGGTCCAGATCGAAGGACTGCGCAGGCATCCCCGCGGCCCAGGCTACCAGGACGAGCAATGCCGACCGGCGAAAGATCGAGCCACACCGCATGTACACGTTCCTTCCGGGGAGGTGATGAAACGTGGTTCGATGCTAACGCAATCCGGCTGAGTTTGCTCTAAAGATTGCGAAAGAGGAGAGTTGCGGCGCGCCAGGGGGCGGGCGGTTTAGAGTGTTGGGGATGAAAAATACGCGATTTTCTCTTGCTCTTGTGGTTTTGGCGGTGCTGTTGGCCGGGGTGTCTGGTGCGCGCGGGCAGCAGGCTCAGGCTGCCAGCCAGCCCCCTGCGACGCCGGATCTGGTCGTCCTCGATACCGATATTGGCGACGACATCGACGACGCCTTTGCGCTGGCGCTGGCCTTGCACAGCCCGGAACTGAAGCCGATCGGGATTACGACCGCGTATGGGGATACGGAACTGCGGGCGAAGCTGGTGGACAGGTATTTAGTTGAGGTCGGGCGGAGCGATATTCCAGTGGACATCGGCGTTCCAACGCCGCATACGAACGTATTTACCCAGGCAGCGTATGCACAGCCGAAGTTGTCGCTAATGGTCCGCTGCGCTTTGCAGTCGACCTCTGAATCTCAAGTGCCGACCCCGCAACGCGAAAAGGATAGATACGAAGAGTGCAAGAAGGACCGCTACGATGCGGTTGGTTTCCTGCTTCGGAATGCGAAGGAGCACCCAGGGGAGATCACGCTGATCGCCATCGGCCCGCTCTTCAACATCCAGGCGGCCATCGAGCGGGATCCGGCGACCTTCCGCAAGTTGAAGCGGGTGGTGATGATGGGCGGCAGCGTCTACCGGGGCTACGACGACGGCAAGACCGGCGCGCGCCGTCCTCCCGATGCCGAGTGGAATATTCTGCTCGACCCGGCGGGGCTGAAGGCGCTGCTGGCTGTCGGGGTGCCGATCTACATGATGCCGCTGGACTCGACGCAAATTCATCTGGAGGCGCGGGAGCGGGAGGAGATCTTCGCCCACGGTTCTCCGCTCACCGATCAGCTGACCCTGCTCTACCACCAGTGGATGGCCGGCAACGAAGGGCACTCCCCCGCGCCCACACTCTTCGATCCGGTGGCCGTGGCCTATGCCGTCCGTCCGGAGCTGTGCCCGACGAAGCCGATGCGGCTGGAGGTGGACGAGAAGGGTTTCACCCGGCCAGTGGCCGGAGAACCGAATGTCCAGGTCTGCCTGCAATCGGACGAGAAGGGCTTTCTGGAGTTTCTGCTGGGGCGGATCGCGCGGGAGCCTGGGCGCTGAAAAAGGGGAACGGCGGGAGGACTATCCGGTTTCATTTCAGCAGGAAACGCCGGATTTGCCAAGTTTCAACAGGGAGACCGAGCATGTGTGCGCGGGGTCACTGGCAATTTGATTGACAGAGCGAGAGAGTTGGATAAAAATTACGGGTCGAGAGAAATCGAACCGTTCTCGCGGTGTACGTGGAGGAAAAGTGAAAAACGCACTCAATTTGAAGGTTTTCGGGGCCGCCGCACTCATGGGCGTAGGCCTTTTGCTTTCCGGTTGCAAGCCGGACCTTACGCAAGCCAACGCGCTGGCCCTGATTCAGGCCAAATACGACCAGGCTCCGGCCACCCCCATCAACATCACGGTGGACAAACAGGGGATGGGGCAGGGAATTTCTGCCAAGCTCTGGACCCTCACCAAGATCTATCCCAACAAGTATTGGGCCGACTACACCCTGACCGCCGACGGCAAGAAGGCGATCAAACTGGCGGGCGGCGGCGAGACCATCCAGTGGCGTCCGGAGAATGCCGAGGATACCAAGTTCACGGTGGTGGTGACGACGGTTGTCGCCAACCATCTCAAGGCCAAGGAGATCAAGGAGATCACGGACGAAGTGGGCGGCACCAAGGGAGCTGCGTTCACCGAGGCGGTGAGCCTGGATGGAGTGCCCGACGGCCTGCAGAGCATCGCGCACAACCCCGGCAACAAGCTGAGCACCAAGAAGCAAGCCAGCTTTGTGGTCGATGGCGGGGCCTGGAAGCTGCAGTCGATCAACTAGAAATGGAAATAATACGCAGGGCGGGGCCGAATTCATTGACCCCGCCGGCGTTTCTTGTTATTGTAAGAAGGTTCCGCAAGAACGCCTCTGGCCGTGTGTCTTAACGGTCGAGGTGGATGGGCAGCCCGGCCAGGCAGCAAATGGCGCAGGGTTGGTCCCCAAGGCCGCGTCGATAGGACCGGCCAGGCAGATCCCCAGAATCGCTCTCTTCTTGCGGGGGCAGGGGCACATCGCATCGGCGCCCGCGCGTTCTTCACCTTGAAGGGCTATGCGGGCCGGAACCAGCGAAACGGAGTTGGCTTTACCCGTTGAAAAGCGGGGAAACGCCCGGCCACCGTCCCGGTTCTCGTCTGAGAGTGGAACGAAGGCAGACGCGAAGCAGCAAAAGCGGGCTTCTGTGCGTGCTTACGGTGGTTCACCGTCGCAGTACAGAACGGCCCGAAAGGCTGCGCGCGGCTGATGAACTAGGGATGGCCAACGCAGGTTGGCGGGTTTTTCTGAGGTAAGGAGTTTCAGGTTGCCTACTTTTAATCAGCTTGTCCGCAAGGGGCGCACGGCCCCCCGTTACAAGACGGCATCGCCGGCGCTTCAGGCTTCGCCGCAGCGGCGCGGTGTTTGCACCCGCGTGTACACTCAAACGCCCAAGAAGCCGAACTCGGCCCTGCGCAAGGTCGCTCGTGTGCGCTTGACCAACGGGATCGAGGTCACCACCTACATCCCCGGCATCGGCCACAACTTGCAGGAGCACTCGATCGTGCTGATCCGCGGCGGCCGTGTGAAGGATCTGCCCGGCGTACGCTATCACGTGGTGCGCGGCACTCTGGATTCGGTGGGCGTGGCCAACCGCAAGCAGAGCCGGTCGAAGTACGGAGCCAAGCGCGCCAAGGGCGGCGCGGCGCCGGCAAAGAAGAAGTAGTCTGGCAGATGCCAGGTGGCAGATGACAGGTGGCAGATGACAGGTGACAGTGAAGGGCAGTGAGCAGAGCGACTGAAATCTGTCATCTGCACTCTGTCACCTGAACAACGGTTCCGGGACGGATAGCTTGGACCCGGACTAGGGCACGAGAAGCGGCGCGAGAGCGCGAGGATTCTGAAGAGTATGCCAAGAAAAGGGCACATTGCGAAGCGGGAAGTTGCGCCGGACCCGGTTTACGGTTCCACGCTGGTCACCAAGTTTGTGAACTCGATGATGTGGGGCGGCAAGAAGTCTACGGCCCAGAACATCTTTTACGCGGCCATGAAGAACCTCGAAGAGAAGGGCGGCGGCGACGATGCCCTGAAGCTCTTCAAGAAGGCGGTCGAGAACTGCAAGCCGCTGCTCGAGGTCAAGACCCGCCGCGTGGGCGGCGCCAACTACCAGGTGCCGATCGAAGTCAATCCCGACCGCCGCACCTCGCTGGCTATCCGCTGGCTGATCACCTACGGCCGCAACCGCGGCGAAAAGGGCATGACCGACAAGTTGGGCAACGAGCTGCTGGACGCGGCCAACGGGCGCGGCGCGGCCATGAAGAAGAAGGAAGACGTGCACCGCATGGCCGAGGCCAACAAGGCCTTTGCTCACTACCGCTGGTAGTGAATTAGCCTCTAGCTATTAGCTGTTAGCTACTAGCCTTTGGCTGCTGTGGATGGAAAGATTTGGGGCTGCAGCGAGCGGCCCCGCAAAGACAAGCTAGAGGCTAATAGCTGAAAGCTAGCAGCTCATCAGAACCGCGGGCCGAGAGCCCGCAAGGAAGAATTGCCGTGGCCCGCACTACACCTCTGAATCGTTGCCGGAACATCGGTATCATGGCGCACATCGACGCCGGGAAGACGACTGCGACAGAGCGAATCCTGTTTTATACGGGCATCACGCATCGTATCGGCGAAGTGCACGAAGGCACTGCCACCATGGATTACATGGAGCAGGAGCAGGAGCGCGGCATCACCATCACCTCGGCCGCCACCACCTGCACGTGGAAAGACTATCGCATCAACATCATCGACACCCCTGGGCACGTGGACTTCACGGCCGAGGTGGAGCGCAGCCTGCGCGTGCTCGACGGCGCGGTGGCTCTGTTCGACTCCGTCAGCGGCGTGCAGCCGCAGTCCGAGACGGTGTGGCGTCAGGGCGACAAGTACAAGGTTCCGCGCATCTGCTTTGTCAACAAGATGGACAAGAACGGCGCGGACTTCGAGCATGTTCTGGAGACCATCCGCAAGCGCCTGGGCGCGCGGCCGTTGGCTCTGCAAATTCCGATCGGCGCCGAAGCGAACTTCAAGGGCGTGATCGATCTGGTCGAAATGAAGGCCATTCTCTGGCACGACGAAGAGATGGGTTCGCAGTATTCGGTCGAAGAGATTCCCGCCAACCTGCTGAAGAAGGCCGAAGCCTTCCGCACACAGCTGGTAGAAGTGATCGCCGAGACCGACGATGTTCTTCTGGAGAAGTTTCTGGAAGGCGAGCTGCCGACGATCCCCGAGTTGAAGGCCGGCATTCGCCAGGCCACCATCGACATGAAGATCTTCCCGGCGATGTGCGGCACCGCTTTCAAGAACAAGGGCATTCAGACGCTTCTGGACGCGGTGGTCGATTACCTGCCCAGCCCGCTGGACAAGCCTCCGGTGGAGGGCATCAACCCCGCCAACCACTCTGAGATTCTGAGCCGCACGGCTTCCGATACCGAACCACTGGCCGCGCTGGGCTTCAAGATCATCAACGATCCCTTCGGCAAGCTCTGCTTTATTCGCGTCTACTCGGGCACGCTGAAGACCGGCGACACCATTGTCAACCCGCGTACCGGAAAGACGGATCGCGTGGGCCGCCTGGTGAAGATGCACGCCAACAAGCGCGAAGACATCACCGAGATCATGGCGGGCGACATCTGCGCCGTGGTTGGCCTGAAGGAATTGAAGACCGGCGACACGCTCTGCCCGCAGAATCATCAGATTGCTCTGGGCGCCATCACCTTCCCGGAGACGGTCATCTCGGTGGCCATCGAGCCCAAGACCAAGGCCGATCAGGAAAAGATGGGCATTGCGCTCTCCCGGCTGGCCGACGAGGATCCCACCTTCAAGGTTCGCACCGACGAAGAGTCCGGCCAGACGATCATCAGCGGCATGGGCGAGCTTCACCTGGAGATTCTGGTCGATCGCATGCGCCGCGAGCACAAGGTCGAGGCCAATGTAGGCGAGCCCAAGGTGGCTTTCCGCGAGACCATCCGCAAGAAGGCCGAAGCCGAGGGCAAGTACATCAAGCAGACCGGCGGCTCGGGCAACTACGGGCATTGCAAGCTGCGCATCGAGCCCAACGAGCCGGGCAAGGGCTACGAATTCATCAACGCCATCAAGGCCGGATCGGTGCCCAAGGAATACATCAAGCCCATCGATCAGGGCGTGCAGGGCGCAATCGAACTGGGTATTCTGGCCGGCTATCCGCTGGTGGACATCAAGGTGACCCTGTACGACGGCAGCTACCACGAAGTCGATTCGAACGAAATGGCCTTCAAGTTCGCCGGTTCGATCGCCTTCAAGGAAGCCGCGCGCAAGGCCAGCCCTGTTCTGCTGGAGCCGGTGATGGCGGTTGAAGTCACCGTTCCCGAAGAGCACATGGGTACCATCATCGGCGACATCAACTCACGCCGCGGGCGCATCGAAGGCATGGAGCACGCCGCCGGCTCGCAAGTCATCAAGGCCATCGTGCCTCTGAAGGAAATGTTCGGCTACGTGAACGACATTCGTTCGTCCACCCAGGGCCGCGCATCGTATTCGATGCAGTTCGCGCGGTACGAAGAGGCGCCGCGCATGATCGCCGACGAAATCATCGGCCGGTCGCAAGGGAAGTAGCAAGAACAAGCCATTAGCTTCTAGCTGTTAGCTATTAGCCGGGCTTGGGAAGGCTGGAAGTTGTTGCTCAGGCAGGAAGAAGCTAAGAGCTAACAGCTAAAGGCTAAGAGCTGAGTTTTGGGGCTGGAGCCGGACCGCCGGCGCCCCGAGATGAAATGAGCAGTACCAGCGATGAAAGGGATTTGAGGCTTTTATGGGCAAGGAAAAGTTTGATCGTTCGAAGCCGCACGTGAATGTGGGTACGATCGGGCACATCGATCACGGCAAGACGACGTTGACGGCGGCGATTACCAAGGTATTGTCGAAGCACAACCCGAAGAACTCGTTCCGTTCGTTCGACTCGA
>Ga0316217_10001355_pt1 | contig 32086 bp, 20 predicted proteins | sample 1anoAmetaG_FD_203633 | JGI IMG/M metagenome (GOLD analysis project Ga0316217, IMG submission 203633) | Freshwater microbial communities from Trout Bog Lake, Wisconsin, USA - 1anoA | ecosystem: Environmental > Aquatic > Freshwater > Lake > Hypolimnion/Profundal zone | place: USA: Wisconsin... | reverse complement strand
ATGAATGGGGCTGATAATAGCTAGTAAGGAAACTAGAAGACTTTGTATCCTTGAGCTTTCAAGGTTTTAGAGTAGTAAGCTTTGAGCCTCAAGGGCTTTATATAAAGAATGTAGGCTAGATAACCGAGGACCACGATGAGTGATATCCACAAATACTCCATCTCTGAAAACAACTATAAAATAAATTCATTCAAATCCGATTAATTCGATCCTATCAGAAACTTAAAAATTGTTTCTAAATTGAGACAAACGTTTAGTAATACAGTTATTATTCAAAACAAATGAATATTTTCTTCATTTTACTAAAATCTCTCAAAAAATCGATTTTTTTATCACACAGTTCATTCTTTCAGCTCTTTTTGTTAAGAATGCTTTTGGCGAACAAAAACCGATAAGGTACTAAAGATACACGCTTTAAATGAATCTCTATATTCTTTAGTAATTGCTTTATCCAACGCGATTTATGTTATCTTTTCTTTTATTGAAAATTTGAAAGTAAGAAAATCAATAATAAGCAGTTAATTACTAAAAGAAATTTTCAAAGTTTAGTTTTAGAAGAAACAAATCATTTCTAAGGTCTCTATTCCTATAAATTACTTGTTAGAAAAAATTGAGCTTTTATAAACAAAATGAAGGTAACAATGTTTAATGAATCATCACTCGTACTTTTACAATATAGCATTAGAGTCAAGTAAATGACTTGATACATCAATTGCAATCACCCTGTTATTTATTCCAGGCTCAAATAGATTCTTGTAGCGTCTCAAAAACTTGATCAACATGATTCTTGTCTCAGTAAGGGCCAGGTTTTTGCCAATACATCCTCTTGGACCCCCGTAGAACTGATAAGATACAAGCTGTTGTAATTTTTTCGTTTACTAAGTTTCTGGCTACCATCTTTCTGGCTTGAAGGAAAGGGGATCTTTGAATATACTAGGATTTGATAGATTAGGCCTAATGTAATAATTCAAGCACGTACCCTTCTTAAGAGCAATATCGCAAATAGAAGAGTCCTATTACAAGATTCTTTAAAAGCCAACTTCTGAAGCCGCCATCATTCTGGCACTTTCCATCAAAACAATATCCATATAGGGAATCTTTTTGATATTTTAGTAAGTGATGTCTTAATCAGATTTAACATGTTTTTAGATCTCTTTTCTCAATCTTTAGAGTACTTCTTTGTGTTAGTAGATATAAAAGAGGAGCATTGTGAAATAGTTGGCAGTTGTATCTGTTCCTGCGACAAGAAAAGCCTTTATTTAGTCAATCAAAGCTTGGTCAGTAATCTCAGCCTCCTTATTTGGATTATTTTTCTCCTTTTAGATGTTTTAAAGAACGAGCTAAACAATTGTTTTAGGTTATGTTCTTTCTTATTGTTTTTTGGAATTCATTTCTTCCCTGGTTTTTTGTATATAAGCTCCCAAAATATCGTTAACCTATTGATTAAAGGCTAAGAATTATCGATCTTTTTTCCTCAAACCAAGTTTGACAAATTTTGTCCCAAACATCATAGTCAATGGGTCTCTTGACAAAGAAATACAGTCAGCAGTTAGTTTCAAGATTGCCTATTGAATTGTTGTTCCTCTTAGTTGCTCTTTTTGGAGTCCTGATCCTAAAAAGCCAACCATAATAATCTTTGAAGTATACCTTGATATCAAAGAATAAATCTAGATTTGAATTTGGCGTTCAGACCTTTTTTAAGGATTTGATGTCCAGTATTACTCTTCAAAATCTTAGAAGATTTTGTCGGCTGTCTGGATCATTGTGGGGACTTGAGAAACAATGAATTCAAAGTTGAAAATTTTCTGTAAAATGCTTCTTCGATGCTTCCAAGTATTCTTTTCAATGAAGGTTAAGCTCTTTTGGCACATAAATTGGATTAATTCACACCCAATGCTCATTTTAGGGAGTTTCCATTGCAGATCCTTATCAAAAAAACCCTTCAACAACTTATCACTGAAGAAAACAAGTTCAGGTTTGTTGAAGATATTAGACACTAAAACATCATAGGAGTCACTGTAGACGTGTTTTCCTGAGTATCCGTAGTCATTTTTCTACTTTTGGTTCTTAAACCAGTCGGCCATGAAAGGAGAGGATGTCAGCTGGTAAGGGTATTAGAAAACCTTGTAGCCATGAGCTTTGAATATTTTAGAGTAGTAAGCTTTGATCCTCAAAGGCTTGATGTACAGAATGTACGCCAAGTAGACGACAGCAACGATGACAATGATCCAGATCCAGAACATATCTAAGCTTTACAATTAAATAACTCTTTGTTAATTCTAATATTACTTTCATCCGATCCTGGTTTAAATCATAAAAATTTGCTAATTTAAAGCTTATTTTTCTTGAATCACTCTGATTTTTGCAAAATGACCTCAGTGTTTTGCACATGGGCAGTTAATTAGAACACGAACACTCGGTCCTTTATTCCAGGCTCTGTTAATGAACCATATCTTCTCAAAAACTTGATAATCCCTACTTTGGTCTCGGTTAGGGCCAGTTGCTTGCCTAAACATGATCGTGGGCCTCCAAAAAACTGGTAAGAAAGCAGCTGTTGCAACTTTTTGGTTTCCTAGGTTTACGGTTACCATCTTTAGGGTTTGAATGCGAGAGGGTCTTTGAATGTTTTAGGGTTGAAGAGAAGAGGTCTCCAATATAAGTTTAGGCAAGTTCCTTTTTTAATGGGGATACCACAAATCGCAGTGTCCTATTACAGAATCCTTTAAAATCCAGTTTACGAGGCACCATTCACTCTGGAACCCTCTTGCATCACCAAATCCAGATAGCCGATCTTTTTGATGTTTTAGGGAGTGATATCTTCGTCTGATTTAATATGCTTTTGAATCTCATTTCTCAATCTTTAAAGCACTTCTTTGTGTTAGTAAATAGAAAGTAAGAGCATAGTGAGGTAGTTGGATGTTGTGTCTGTCCCTGAAATAACAAAGCTTTTTATTTAATCAATCAAATCATCATCAGTTATCTCCTCCTTTTAGATATTTGCTTGTTTCTATTTCTTGATTTCCTACAGTATTAACTCGATTATAGTGTTTGGCTTTGCGTTTGTTTTTTCTTCGAATTTCTTTCGATATTATGTAATATAACTCCTTAGAATCTATCTGATTTATTCATTCCAAGCAGAGAGCTATCGATCTACTTTTCTCAAGCCTAGCTTAATAAGTTTCGGCCCAAGCATCAAGACCAAGAGATCTCTAGATATTTTGATAGACTCATCAGTCATTTTAAGTATTTCTTACTGAATAGTCTTTCCTTTGAGCTGCTATTTCATAGATCCCAGTCCCAGAAAGCCTGCCATCATAACAGAAGAAGTATATTTGGTGATAAGATCATAAAGATTTAGCGAAATTTGTTTCTATGGCTTCTTCTAAGGATGAGAAACCCAAAATTCTTACTAGAATCTTTAGAAACTCACATTAGCAGCGTGTATCATTGTTGGAATCTGAGAATTAATGAAGTCGAAGTTGAAAACTTTCGCTAATAGAGCTCTTCTGTGCTTCCAATTATCTTTTTACAAAAAAGTAACAGTTCTTTTGGTTAAGGCCTACAAATAAGCGAATCCAACCATCATTTTCGAAATTTTCATTTGTACATCCTTATCTAAAAACCCCTTCATTAATTTATCATTAAAAAAGACAAGTTAGGGTTTGTTAAACACATTAGAAACCAGCAAATCATAGGAATCGCTGTAAATATGCTTCCCTGAGTAGTTAAAATCCTTTTTAGTCTTCTATTTTTACATCCAATCCCCTATGAATGGAGCTGAGAATGGTTGAAACGGCATTTAAAAGACTTTGTAGCCGTTAGCCTTGAAAATCTTGGAGTAGTAAGCCTTAATTTGGATAGGCCTGATAATAAGCTTGTAGACTAAGTAAGTTAGCAGCACTATCACAACAGTCCAGATATATTCCATGTTTATAATACTTAATAAAGCTCAAAATATCCAAAAAGATTGAATGCGTTGAAAGAAAAAAAGTGGCGTAGATACTATTTTTGCTCTTTTGAAAGATTTTGAGATTGATTGAAACCTAAATCCCCCTTATAATCAAGTTATTTTGGAGTCCTAAGCTCTTTTTCATCTTAACTTAGTTTTTTGAAAATAAAGCTAACCTTTATAGCTTTATATACAAGCTTTCTGGGGAAGATTATTTATCTTTATATTACTATTTACAGTTAATCTGTTACTTTGTAACAAAAAAAATGCAGAGCAAAGACCAAACAAGGCCTAAAAGTTCATTATTCTAAGCCTACATGTATTCCAGATGTTCTCAGCAGTTAGTTATTCATGCTTAAAAGCGATCAGTTATTTTATAGATATAAATTTTATAAATCAAAGCCAAGATTATGAGTTTCAGCTTTCCAAATGCTTCAATATCTTTCCTTAAATTTCTTGAGCCGTCCTTTGCAAAATTAAGCTAGAAATACTTTAGGTATATTACTAATTAATACTTTCCATTCGTCAAAGTTATAAATTGATTTAAATATCGCATGAATACTGCACCAATAACTGTAGAATAGGTCCGAGCACTTAAGGAGCCAACCAAAGATTTCTTGTGCTCCCTTGAAGATAACATCTACGATATCGAATTCGTTTATTTTCGCATTAGAAACGCAGAGACTAACCAAGCTTTGTTTGAGATCAGAAAACCGGAGTCGGAATTCGGAAAAAAGTTAGCTCAACCTACAAGATTTGTTCAATACCATTTTGGACCAATGTTTTTCCAGCTTGGAACGGTTGGAACCACTCTTTAGTTTAGAGTTGGATCTAAAGCTGTTAAGAAATTTTTGATGATCGAGAGACACTACTTCAAAGGTCAGCTCATTAAATCTTTTGAGTTCGAGGTACCCTTCTGTATGCCTAATTCACAGAATTCAATGGAGGCTGTTTACGACTTTCCTAAATTCGATAGTGAACTTGAAGAATAGATGATTAAATGTCCATTTGAGACTCTCTCAGATAGTTTTTACTTCGTAGAAGGTAAGCTCGTGATGCACAACAAAGCAGCCTATAGTTTCGCTCCTTTTGACGCTCAAGTTTGAGGGTTTGAATGATAGTTTATTCTTGGCTGGTTGTAAGTAAATGCACTTTTAGATGAAAAATATAGAGAACCTTTTATTTAGATAACTCTGCAACATTTCATTTGGGTATAATGAGATGATTTTATAGGAAAGTAAAAATGTCTCATCTTTCATGGAAGTCTTAGTCGGAAGAAACGAAAAATGAGCATTTTCTATTTTTGCTTTCACTTAAAATTCATGTAAAAAGGCAAATTAAAGATAAAGAAGGTTGAAAATGCTATGAAATCATTGTTTTTTTTAGCTTATTTTAAAAGTTAAAATTTTAATGACATTCTTATAAAATAAACCTCCCTAAAACCCATCATTTAGGGTTAAATGAGAGGTAGAGCATTATTATAGGTATTTTTGTAATCCGAATTAATACTAAATTGAGCCTTTTATGCTTTTTTGGCGTAAACTTTCTTTTAAAGAATAACATCATGAGATTATCTTATGTTTTGATATTAGAGGCTTTATTTTAGAGAAGAATGGTAGTTTTTCGCTCCTGATGGAGAAATATCATAAACATATGTAGTGATTTGTCAATAAACAGTTAACCTTTCTTTACTGGAGTTAAGCCCAAGCTCCACAACTATCATATCGATGGTCAATTTGGGACTATGCCTATCAAGATGGCAATTTCCAAAACACAAAAAACTCCCTTGTCTTTTGTTTTTCTCGATTATTTAGATGATTATTTATATTAAAGTTTTTTAAGATTTTTTATCCGTTATGAATATAAGATGGGTGTTTATTAAACTTGAGAGTGTAGATATGAGCCCAGTCGTAGTATTATAAGTTTAATGGATTGATTATAGAGCTATAAAACTGCAAAACTTGCTCACGAAGCGTTACACTTTTGAAAAATAACTATATTGCGTTCTGACTGACCTTTTCCGTCTGCCAAAAAATGTAAAATGAGCTTTTTTGTTCAAACTGAAGGGAAATGGCGAGTATGCTAGGGCATTGAAATCTTCGCGAGCTCTAGAAAAGCTTTTGCTATTTATTGCAATATTAATAAGTTTAATGATTATCGTTTATACAATATGGCTTGAAATTCAAATAAAAAATTTAAAATCTGAATGTTTTAATCCCCTCGATTAATGCAAAAGTACCTAGGGTCTAGGGCTTGCCTGCCCTGAGCTATACAATAGAAGATAGCATTTCATAGAGTATTTTGGTTCTGGCAGCTGATAATCTCGTACTATGATTTTTCTTGCTAATTATAAGTTAAAAATGTATGAACTTTCCAAAAAACAGCCGAAACCTTGACAATCCTTGCGAAAAAGCTGCTTAAAAGGTTTTGGGTTAGTTGTGCTGTTGTAAAAATTCGAGGCAAAAGTTGAGGCAGAAAGTTGAGCTGTTATTATATTAATATGTGGTGTTTTTCTTGTATAATGGGGAAAAAGGGAATCTTTTTGTCTTTGCGCATTTGCTATTAAGGCATTGGTGATGTTTCGCCCATTATATAATAAAAATTAGCAATGAGTTAAGAAAAAGGAGTTTCATTCCTAGCGAGCACTATTTTGAATAACTAAAACTCCAACCGCTAGGGCTCTTAGAATTAGCCTCAGTTGACCCCAAATTAGCCGTTCTTGCCTCAGAATCGTGAGAATTAGGTTGAGTTTGAAGAGTATAATGGTTTGAAATCTTAGCAAAGGTAGTTGTTTCCTTATCAAAGGGGTTAACCGTAGACGATTTCAGGCCTGAAGTGCCAGGAATGGACCCTGGAAGAGGAAAATCTCTTAATTTAGCTTCACAATAAAAAAGGAAACAAATGGGTATAGATAGCACGATAACTGAAAAGGTACAATCCATTCAAGTTAGAAACGACAATTCTGTGAAAAACCACTATCACTCTAAACTTAGAAAGGCTTTGAGAAAACTAAACAAGTGCATTTCAGATCATCTTCATGGATAAACCAGGCTTCTCAAAAACAATTTGATCTCAAAGATAGTGCAAACAGCCTAGGCGATGTACCAGGAGAAAGGGGGCTAGCAAAAATAAAATGCCACTGTAGCATATGGTACAATTCGTTTTATTTAGTGCTTAAAAACAAGGTATTAAGCTATGCCTAAATAAATTAATAATAAATTACTATTTAATAGCTGGGCCAAATAAAAAAAATAGTCAGCTAGATCTAAGAATTCGACAATTCGCTTAAATTCACTCAGAAAAGTGGACATAAAACGAAATCTGGCTCAAATAAATACAAGGGCAAGGAAATTTTGGGACTTTTGAATGAAAATATTAAAACTGAAGCTTCCAACCCCAGTCGTAGAAAAACAGCGCGCCTTGCCTAACCTTTGCCCATTGGCTCTGAATCTTCAGAATAGCACTCTTCCCAGGCTGCCTAACAAGAACAGAGAAATCCCATCCCTCCAAAAATGAATGCCTAGAAAGAGATCATGAATGGATTTGGAATCTACGGGAACTGCCCAACGATTGTGTTTTTGAACGAAGGTATCTATCCCATCCAACCTTTGTTCTACCCTGTTTATCAGCAACCTTCATCAGATATCTACTCAGGCAGGATGTCTTCGTTTACATCTTACAACCCTCAGAGATAATCAATCACAGAAAGTTTGACCCAATGGCCCACCTGCACTCGTTTGTAGGAAACTCAGTACACAAATAGCCTTTCAGAGGTTAAAAGAGCAAGTAGCTTCTAAACTAATTCACTTTATTGATATTAATACTTTCTTTAATCTTTCATTTCGTCTAGTTAATTGGAGCTAAAAAGAATCTTGTGATCAGTTTTTGTCAAGAGTTGCATTAGAGGGCATTAAATTTTTATTTTTGGGAACATAATTGCTCATTCTTATAATTATAGAAATAGAAAATGAACTAAAGAGGACAGATTTAAAGCTATCTCGAACAGAAAGTCAACCCTTTGCTTTAAGAACTTCTTACTCAAATCATCAAAAGTCGCCCTAAGAACATTGTAAGTCATGAATTATTCAGCTCAGTTATTGCAGAGGTTGGTTTGAGAAAAAAGCTTAGAATTTGCAAATGTTTCCAGATCTCTCCGATAGTGATTCATAAGAAGAAGATAATAACAGGCTCAATGAGCTTATGTAAAGGAAAAAAAGGAACAAATGGTATTAGCAACGCAAAGGCATCTGTGGGTAGGTCTATGGGAGCCATCATTTGTGGTAATAATTTTAAGTGCCAATCGTCCAGAGGAAATCAACTGTCAACAGTCGTATACTATTCAGATTGAAATCTCTTTTTCTTTTCAAAGATTTTGATGACCACGATATTAACAGACTTATCGCAGCAATGACTGAAATCTCTTGTCCGTTAGGGACTTATGTGGTAAAGGAAGGATAGATCGAAGGAGATATGTACATTATCGATAGTGGAGAGCTACAAATTCTTAAAGGACCTCAAGGCTAGTAATCTGTATTGAAAGTACTTCGTGAGGGGTAAATGTTTGGTGAAATGTCAATGTTATACAACACTCCTCGGTGGGCTTCGGCAAAAACAACGTGTGCCTGCATTTTATTCAAAATGGATCGAAAAACTTACCACTGTTTAGTAAACTAGCGAAATCTTCGTAAAAGAAAGATTTTCCAAGGTGCGCTTCAAAAGATAGAGATATTAAAATAGCTATAGATTTAGTAACGTTATAGGCTGTAAGACCTAATAAGGTAGATTCCGATTCATTTGAACCAGTACGTCATCAGAGAAGGCAAGATAAACAAAATATTTTATATAGTGGAGTCGGGGAAATTCATCTCCATGAAAAAATAGAAAAGCGGCCATGACAAGATCCTTGGTTACTACAACGAAGGTGATGTTTTTGGGGATAGTTCTTTGTATTCTAAGCGACCTGCAGATTAGAGCATCATGTCTTTGGTACATTTTAGTTTATTTAGACCAATGGAAAGCTTTACGCCATTGAGAGAGATGGTCTTGAGCGAGTTTTAGGTTCTATAACTAAGATAATGAAACGTTCTATTGACATTTATTAAAAGTACAAAAATTACTAAAAGGCTTGATTCTTGATTTGTTTAAATTCATGTTCATCTAGATATCACTTTTATTGCTATTTTTGCACAGTCTAACCCTTTTCCAGCGATTATTAGACCTTTTCTATCTACAAATGGTCTTCCTTTTTAGTGCTTTTAATGTTTTAGTTGGCCTAGTTCTTGTTTTTGAGTGTCTACGAAATAATCTAATTTGATTAATTTTCGGATATTCTTTAAGTTTCTCGAACTGCAGGCAGTTAAGGCTATTAAGCTACTTAAGGCTATTAATAAATATCTTACTCTTGAAACTTTTGAATGTCTCCTTAAAATCTATCAATTTGTGGCATAACCATTTATTCTTGCTATTTCACACTTATCTTTATATGTGGTATTTCTGGCCCTTATAAAGTGTTACGTTAAATGAGTTCATCAGCTGCCGCTACCATTTAAACAGGTTCTTAATTTTCGTAGTAGGGTTCGGATTTTTCAAGCCTTCTGATGTACTTTTAACATTTTTTTTGGCATATAATATGTTTGCATTTATGCTTACCAATAAAACCACAGCAGTCACACTCTTTTAGATTCATCCTCCTGTTTCCTTATTTGCCTCTTAGTTTCCTGCGAACTTACTCCACTTTGAAGATAGTTTTCTTCTTTTTGATCATCAGATATATTTGAAAAGTCATTTCTTAATCTTTGTCATCAAGTTTGTCAAGCTAAAGTTGGTAAGCTGGTGTGGAGCTTTCATTTTGGGCTTTTGGGTCTCGATAAAGCTACATGTAATTGAATTGTTCTCTTTAGACTTTGTTGTACACTAAGGTTTACTTCTTTCCTTGAGGGTTACTCTCTTATTTTACTTATTCAGGCTTTGATAACTTTTGTCTATCAACAATTCGGGACTTAGCCTTTTTGCGGAGGCCCAAATTTTTATTTTTAATCTTTGTTTCAATGTCTTGAAAGATAGGAAAGGAGATTTAATTGAAAGTATTAGGTCTTGCTTTGCTGCAGTCTCTTATTAAATCCGCCATGTAATTCATGGATTATAAATCAGGTCGAAGAATCATATTAAGATCAAATTTTAAATTTAAACTAGCTCAGATTTTTTCATTTTTGGAGTAATTCTCTTCAGGTCGCATTAAGGTGACTCCATTCAAGATCAATGGCAAGTTAAAAGTGTTTTATTTCTATCTTAACTTATTTATCTTTTTCCTGTCTTTGTCTTTCCGAAAGATTAAAGCCATATTTATCTTTTGCCCAAGGGTAACGTTAAAATTGGAAAATTCTGGGGTTATTTACTTCATTTATTTTCGTTTTGGTGAGTTTTTCGCACATTTCTTGCTTAAGTCTAGTTAAAAAACTTCATCCTTGAGGCTGAAAAACTGGTTTAAAGGTGGAAGTTCCTATATTCTTCTATTGCCCTAAGCCGAGTTCAGATTTTTTTTTATCTGATTGTGTTTGGTCTTTAGAAATTTGAACTTTGGAGTAAATTAGCTTTTGCATGTTGTAATATTCTTATTCTAGGGTTAGCGACGAATCGGAAATGATCTTTGATTAAAAGTGTCCAACATATTGGAATCTCGATTATTTTCTTATTTTTCGTGCTTTTGAACGACGGATTAGATGGAGGTTTAAGGTCTAAAAAAATCTTTGGGAAATCTTTTGGCAGCAGTTGATGAAGAAATGCGCCTAGCCCTTGTACAAGCTGCTGACTTTTCTCTTTTTGATACTGTTCTTGTTCTCTTTTAACCCTGTACATCAATGAAATGTGGTGATTTTATCTATTCCTGCATTGATTTATTCTGTTCAGATGCATTTTGTGTAGGTACTCTGAACAGAATGTGCTTTTTTGTATTGGCCTTAGTTGTTATTATTATGGGAACTTATCTCTCCATTTATTTTTTGTTATTAATTCTTATTAAATTGCCTTAACAGCTAATTAATATAAAGCCAAATTGCGTGAAATTCAAATCTAAAACCATTTTTTTGTATTTTTCAAAGGCGACATAATCCTTTTAAGTGATTAAGAAAGATTTTTTTTAGATATTTTATATGAGCGAAAGTGATTTAGAGCTGATTGGACACGGGGCCTAAGCAAAAGTCTATAAAATGATTCAAGAAGGTGTCACTTCAGTAGTAAAAATGAGACTGCCGAAATAGTATAGGCATCCCGAACTTGACAGAAAGATCAATGATTCCCGAATCAAATCTGTAGATATGAGAAGATTTAGTAATTTAAGATAATGCAAAAACTCTTTTCAAAAGGTATAAAAGTGCCAAGATTGCTAAAGCTAACAGAGTCAAATTACAGCATAGAAATGGAATACATTAATGGCCCAAAACTGAAAGATGTAATCAATAATCCAGCAATAACTGAAGACTAGTTGAAAGAAATACTATAAAAAATAGGATTAATGGTCTTGAGAGTTCACTAAATTGGAATAATTCACGGCGATCTCACAACCTCCAATATGCTGATGAATTAGGAGAGATAGATAGTTTTGATTGACTTCGGACTGAGCTATTTCAAAGATTCTGCTGAAGACAGAGCAGTCGATTTGTATGTCCTAGAAAGGGCTTTCAAATCCACACACCCACAACTAGAGAAGAAGTTTGATGTGTTCCTAATGGCATATGGTAATTAGGCTGCCTTGAAGAAACTGTAAGTGGTTAGGCAAAGAGGCCGCAAAAAAGTAGCTTTTGGATGATTGACACATTATAATCCTTATTTGTATAAAATTGACTGATGTTTTGTATCCTTTTCTTAAAGTATACGGCTATAAATACCATTTTCTGCAAAAATCATTAAGTGCTTTGACCTAGCTCTGCCTTCTTGATTGAAAGAACTTTGTTGATCGTAACAGGCCCTAATGCTCTAATCATATTATGTGTTTCTTTCAAATGCTACTTTAATGGCACTTCAATTTGATCATTTCTAGCTGGAATCTAGTTGAACGCAACAAAGTCGTTGAAAAATTGTAGAATATAAGGATGCAGATCTGTGCCTTTTGTTATCTAGTCTTGCAACAACGTCAAAGAAGCAGGATATATTCTAAAAAGGTCGAAGAAGAGAATGTTCTTAAATGATTTTACTACGCTATGGTCTGAAGGCAAATCATTCTCTTTCATGATAAAGTTTGTTTGCTGTATTATGTAGAGAGTATTCTAGCCCATCTTTAGTTTGAAATCGTTATTTTTTATAGTTTTTCCGATGCATTTTATGATAAGATGAGTGATCTTAGAAGACTGTTTCAATTATATCTGCCTTTTCTCGAACAAAAACAGGATCTAAAGCATGTGCCTCACTTAGGATGTTTCTATTAAAGTCAGTATACACTTATTCACTATTGTTGCATATTCTTTTGCGTTGATTCCTTCAGGAGGACACTCGTCTAAGTCTACTAACAAATAGAGAAGCATACGAGTGAGCTCTCTAAGGTAAGTTTTCTTGGTATAGTAAGGTTCACCAATTACTTTTGTCAATTTGTTCAAAAAGTGATGAACGTTAATCGAGTGAATCTCGCTTCTTAAAAAAGGAGTGGCCACACTGTAAAGGATCTTTGTATAGGTTTACATCTTAACGCAAGGATCAATATTTTCAGTCAATTAATTCAAGCGTTAAGTCATTACTACAGATGGAAGCATAAAGAGTGCAATATAAGTCCTAATCTAGTTGGAAGGCATTGGAATTGTGTTTTAAGGCCCTCCTTGTTAACTTAAAAGCTTGTTGCTGCCTTAATTTATGATTTTTTTGGAAGAAATCGCAACTTTAAAGCCTAATGCAATCAAATGTTGTGAATCACATTTAGTTTGTATGTATCTCATAAAAAGCTGATTTCTGTGTACAGTTGGGATTCTTGCTAATTGCACCAGATTTTAGACTAGTAGTTCTTAATAACATCCCATAAATAGCTTTAACATTTAGTCAACAAAAGATTGAGGGTTTGCATTTTCCATTAAGAAGTTAATCAAGAACTGAAAGGTGTTATTTTGAAATTAAGGGTTGATCTTAAAAATCTTTTTAAAAAGGCTTTGAGTTTGGTTGTAAAAAATCTACTTGAAACGCTCCACAATGTTTATCACACTCTTAAGTAACAACACTAAGTCTATTTCTGTGATAGAATAGCTTACACAACCAATCAATCGTGATGTAAATCCCAGAATTTGCTAAATAGCTTCCTTATTGTCGATTATTGTGCGCCAATAGATAAATTTGAAGAAGACATCAGAATATTAAACCAAGAATCCAAATTAGAGGCTATTGAGTAGGTTGATATTTTCTTCAGTCAGATAAAGTAGAGTACAGAGTCCGCTGAGAGGCTCACCTAAGTTGGTCATCAGATTGGCCAGTTTCAAAATATGACTTGATGTTACCTTACCATACCATCCTTAATCTTCCCAATACTTAAGTCTGTCTTATCTAAGATGATAGTTTTTGGAGTTATTGACCTGTTGATAGTTATTCTTGTTGAGACAAACATTATAGTTTGCTAAATAAAGGTTATAGGCCTATATGTTTGAAACCTTCAGACGGGAGATTTCCTTCTAAAGAATAGCAGTTCCAGCTATTTAAATCATTTGCTTAAAGAGGGAATCTAAAGATTGTTTGATCTTTAGCTAGATATTCGTTGTGCAAAGAATGTGCAAAAACGGGTTTACGAAGGCTTTTAAGTCTGCATATTTTAAGAATAGTTAACTGTTTTCAACGAGAAACTCAACGATGGAATCTCTGTTTAATTCATTACAAATATCAGACTGCATCATAGAAAACATTAAATGAGGAGCATTGTTTACCATTTCTCTGTAAAGCTTCTTCATTTAGATGCAGCCTTTACTCAGATTGTTGCCCAAAGTTTGAGCTACAAGCTTCATGTGCTTGTATTTAGCAGTAACTCCTTTATTCATCATTTACATCAACAGTCTGCAGTAGAGCGTAACTATCTAAACATTATTCTCTATTAGTCTACACTTCACAATATTGAAAAATCTTGAGATAGCTTCTTCATTCCAGCCGTTTGAAGCATTCAGCTAGCTCTAGCTACCAATTTTAGGAATGCTCTCCCACATCAAAATCATATTTTCAGCAGCTTACTTCTTAATTTCTTCGATTGGGCTTGACATTTTGGTAATGAGAGAATTTTGAAGCTCAATGCAGAAAGATTTTAGTGTATACGTAGGTATGATCTGATGAGTTTGGATTTTGTTTGTAGTGGTAAGCAGAAGATTTGTCATTCTCAAAGCTTAGTCAGCTTATTGGGTAAACCTATTCGCTTGGATGAAGTCTGTTAACAGTTGTTTTGATTTTTTCCAATCATGCTTGATGAGGAATTAGGTGATTTAGACGTCTGCGACACAGTTGTTGATGTACTTCTTGGCAATTTGTAGAATATTTTTGAGAATGTTAGGTGAGGATTACTTAATCGAATTGTTTCTGATTTGAGCAATGAACTGCTTGATATCTTTGGATAGAAATTTGTGGGCTAAGTTTTGATAGGCATTTGCTCTTACAGCCTAGCTTGAAGATGATATTTCTTAGAGATAGCCCAAGTTAAGTGACCTTGACACTTTTGGATCTCCAGTTGAATTCACTGAAGAAGTTTATTCATTTTTTATTTCATTTTTAGAGACTACTTGAGATTTTTACGTTTGTAGGCTTTTCGAGGTTTTCATCTTCATTGTATTGGCCTATTTTTAAGCGATTGGAATCGAGATGGCAGCTGGAGGCGGCAATGGCTATTCAATTTACATCCCTTAAGCATTTTGAGGTGGTTTTGTTAATTCAATAGTTTGTAGCTTTTTTGGATCTAGTTTTTTTATTTTTTCGCCAAAGAATTTCATTCCGTGAGCTATCTTTAAAGCACATAAACACTAAAGAGCTTGCCCTCTAACTTTAGATGATCCGTCTTATGTTAGTTGAATTAGCTTGTCTAAAAGGGTTCTGATGAGATTAACAATCTTTTGATCTTTTTTCTCAATAAAATGACACAAAAATTTCATCGTTTATTCTTTCATTAGGGGAGATTTATCATTTAAGCCATCCTTTATGCATTAAATAAAGTCCTCCAAATGAAGAGTGTGCATCAGATTCAATAAAGTTGTGTGAACTAAATCAACAGTCATAGGCTTTGAATCTTTAAGCTTGTTATAAAGTTCTGTAAGAACATTTTTCGCAATATGACCGAATTCTTTCTTAAGTCCTTTTGCAAGGTTTTGTATGATGTAGAGACCACAATAGAAAATGTTGATGTTGTTCTCTTGGAGAAGCTTCTTAATCAAAAAGATAAAGTGGCTCAACTCTCTTGGTGGCAAAATGTGGGGTATTTTAGTTTTCTTAATAAATTGGTCCAACTCTTCTTTTTTTTATTTCCACTTTTATATTTTAAATAGATGATCTACCCACTGTGAGGTATAGCCACTCAATACGTCCACTGGCTCATGGCTTTCAACCTATTCTTCCTACATATGATAGACAGGCTTTTGGATTTCTCCAGGTTTCAATAATTACTTTTTAACACCTCTTTTAATCTCCATTGGAACTTTTTAATAATCTTTGCCAAATTTCACAATTTCCTCCTTTATTTACATATGGACTTTATAGAAGGTCAAACAGGCTTATCCGGCCCATCGGTATGCCTCTTTCATCAATACTACAGTCTAATTTTTAGCAATAGGTTTAGCAGGACTTGATAAAAGCTATAAACTTGTATAGAATAGTTGCAATGACTTCATTCTTTTGATTCCATATTGATTTAGCAAATGAGCAATGCAAAGCAAAGAAGTTGAAACAATCTACATATATGGAGGCTTACTTTTCTGTTTTTATTCATTAGGAATTCATTTAGTTCGTTTAGCAACAAATCTTCGTATTTGTTGTCCATGAGCCAATACAAAATCTGCTCAGAATTGGATTTGATTTCGTCTTTTTAAATGCAAAGACATTTGTCTACTAAGGTTTTTATAAGCCCTTTATGGTCTTTTTTGAGAGTATTGCCTCCATTCAAATAAAGAACGATAATTTTTAGCGTATTGTTCATGACTATTTGATCATTCCCTCCTAAAAGTTCAGGGGCTAAGCATTAGAAAGGCTAAAACTCATTTGAACGAACTTTAGTTAACGCAAGAAGCTCCTATACAGCTTCTCTTCTTACTTTTTGAATATTTTTCTTAAGTCTTTCAGCCAAAGGTTTTGGCTCAGGATTCACAACTTCTGCTACCATGGCTGGATTCTCATCTACATTGAATAAAAAGTACTTTAGGCATATTCAGGGATGAAAAATTTGTTGTTCTTTCCAATGGGTTGATTATCAAATGAGCTGAGTTTAACAGTTGCGAGCTAGTTTTAGTCGTTCATGATTTTGGTAAATTCAAATTATAGCACTCTATTACTTCAATTATATTGCTAACTAGCAAATTTAAATGAAACCCAGGTCATACAGTGCACAAAAGGCTTCACAACCTTCTACTTCAAACCCCAAAAATAGATATGAGAGGGTTCAAACATCTTATAATAGTCTTAAGAAAAACTAATCTCTTTTTGGCTCCAAAAAGCATGATTCATTTGCGAAAAAGAACAAAGTTTAGTTTAGGAGCTTGACGAAACCCCCCTAACAAATAATCGAGTAAAACCTGAACTTAAAATCTTTTATAAACAACTTGCAAGAGCAATTAGTTTTGCAGCGTAGTCGGTTATAAGTGACAAAGAAAAAAAACTTAAAATTTACAAAGCAACTCAATCGATAGTTTTAGAAAGAGATGTATTACTCAGGCAAGAATCCCAACGGTTACATGATCAGCGGGGTTAAGCAACAGTACTAAAACATTAAGCTGAGTAGTTTTTTTGTGACATAGTGTACGAGGACAAATGCATAGAAATGTAGACTCTTTACAGAAGCCTCGAAAATACGCAGATATAAGAACTGAAAACCCATATTTAAGCACTTTAATAACAGAATATCCTTCTTAGAACCACTCTACAGACATATATGAACATTAAGGAATAATACCAAAATAGATATGAAAAACCGCATCCTTCTCTTTCTAATCTGAGGCAATACAAGGAAAACGGGAGGCTTTATTCTTAGCCATCAGAAGATAAGTAGTCAGAGATTTCGTATAAAAACGATGAAGTTTTGGCGTACATTTTGGCAGAATAAAAAGACAATCATAAGAGAAGTTTGGAAAAGATATATTATCAAAATCAGAGAATTGAAATGATGACAAAAAGGTAGTCCTAACTTGTAAAAAAGATTACCTTTCTTTAGAAACTGCTGATTTAAAAAGATAACAACTAACACTCGGCTCGAAGGTAGCTTAAGAAAATAGAAAAAGAAAGAATTGAGTTACAGCACTAGATTGTTAGAATGAATGAACTCTTGTAATCCACTTAAATTAGATATACCCAAAAGCTCAAGAATTTGTAATAGAAATAAAAAAAGAAATTTGAGGTCTAGAAATAAATTTTTATGACTAGTTTAAATGAGAAGACTAATTAGATTGCCAAACTTGAAAAGGAAATTCGTTTTCTTGCAACTATGCTAAGTTATTGGAAACCTTTGGACGAAATCAATCGCGAATTTAAAAGATAAAGCTAAAAAGAAAACTCTTAAAGTGAGGTCAGAAAATAAGGAAAATCTATTGAGAAAGACGACAAGCTATCAAATTCTAACAGATTTAGAGTTAATAGTGAACAGGCTCATGAATCTCATTTTCTGGATGTTGACTACTTGCCAAGGCCAAATCATTAAACTGAGAAATCTTTAAGGGTCAATAAAGAAGATTAGTCCATATTCAAGAGAACTATTACTGATAATCGTTCCAGTCAAAATGCTTTGATTAGTGTGAGAGAAAAGATTGAGAGACCACGTCGAGATTGCTCGAAAAAACACAGTGAGAAATCAAAAAAAGTCAGGAAAGTGGATTTAAACTAAATCAGATCCACAGGATAGCTAATGAGATTTAAACTATTAGGATATTAAATTGACATTTAGAAAGTGAAATCTTTTTTCTCTTAAAAAAACAGCAGCTTAACTGGATAGGAACAAAGTCTTGAAACTTACATAACTATGAAAGAAATCCAAACAATTTTACTATAATTTCCCTTTTAGCTCAAAGAAAAACAAGCAATATTAGTTAGCCGCTATATAGTTGAGGATTCCTACAATGAGTATGTATACTGGGACGAAGATAATTAGATGGATAGAAACGTTGCAAAGTCTATTCTCAAGGCCTTCATCGGAGATTATACTTTACCCAATAAGTAAGATATAAAAAGATAGTGGTAGAAAATAAAGAAAATCTACTTACCTAACATTTTAACAGCTTTGAAACAAATTGCCCCAAAAGGAGTTGTGTCTTTACTGAAATTCAACTAGCTAATTACTGGACTTGGGATTGAAATGACAGATTGTTTGAAAGACTGGGTCATAGGGGAACTAGTTATCAAGTCAAATTCTTTGTAAGAGTTAACTTATGAAGTGATTCAAAATATATGATCACTAAAAGATTCACACCTTTAAAGGGAGATTTGATCTTATAAATTCTACAAATTTTAAGATTACTTTCTTATCTTATAATTCAAATATTAAAGTGATGATTTCTTCACAACGCAGAGATGGAGTCTTTACATTCAATATGCAGTACTTTTTCATTAAAATAGCACAAATCCGCTGCTGCCCATAATAGCCGACAGTTCTTGGAAGAAAGACTGTTTCAAAGGTAGTAAATTCATGATGAAGATATAAACATCTATGTACCTGAGAGTGCTAAAAACATGATTTCCAATGAAAATCAAGATCTTCCTTAGATATTTACGAAGTTCAGCAGTGAAAAGCCAAAGTAATGGTACGATATAAGTTTGACTGATATGTTAGGAAAATTTGCAGATCTCAAAGATCTCGATAAAAAAGACAAATGATTGCCATCTATTGCTTGTCTCATTAATTATGGATTATTTATACTTTACTTTAATTTATTAGTTAAGAACACTCAAATATGGAGGAAAAAGTGAGCTATCTTTAAGATGAAAACGAAAACATAATCAAAGAAGCACTTGATAAGATTCCTTAGTCTTAACCGAAAATTTTATACAAGTTTAGCTCAGAAGGATTACCGAAAGTTATCGCGAAAAGAGTCTAAAACCTTGTTCAAATATTAAATAATGAAGTCGTTAATTTAGAACGGTTGAAGGAATGCTTAGGTGAAGGAATCCCTGACTAAGCAAATATACTCAAAGAATATAGTTGGAAGCTTGTCTTAGGTTATCTCCCCCCTGAAAAATGCAAATGGCAGTAAACTATCATCAAGGAAGAAATCACATATCAAGGGCTGATTGAGTATTTCTTACCTTCATCTAAGTTTGAAAACTATCCTTTAATTCTCAAAAGAGACCATCCCCGCTTCAAATAACTGGAAGAAGATTTTCTGTTATGGGAACAAATCTAAAAAGACACGGCCCGTACGCACTCAGAGTTTTCTTTTTTTTCCACATAATCTGTTCAAATGATCATACCTTATCTTACAAGTGCAAGACGGTAAAAGTTCAAACTCATTAATGGGGAAGACTAATAAAAATATAAATAGTTTCTCAACAACAAAGAGAAGCAAAGAAGGACATATAGGTACGATTATATGACTAGGATTCTTTACATCTATTCAAGGCTCAACCCTACAATAAAGTACGTCCAAGGAATGAACTAGATTTTAGCTCCTATCTTTTATCTCCTCAATGTCTCAAAACCTAGTCATGTCATAGATTAAGCTGCATGCTTCCATTTGTTCAACAGCCTTATAAGCAACATCATTGAACTTCATATCAAGGATTTAGATAAAAGTAAGCATGGGATATATGGAAAACTCAACTAAGTCAATCAAATGCTTGTCGTAATGTTTGGCTTATAAAGGTTATTGAACCATTGATTTGGAGTAGACTTTAGTCTCTTAAGATAGATCCATTTTACTATTGCTTTAGGTGGGTTACTCTCTTATATGCCCAAGATTTCGAGCTATTTGATCTGATGAGACTTTGGGAGAGCATTTTCGCAAAAGAAGATCAACTAAAATTCATAAGTTTCATCGCGATTGGGATAATAATGACTTTCAAAAAGACAATAATTGCGAATGACTTCTCAACTGTGTTGTAGCAACTACAAAACCTAAAATAAAACACCAATGTAAATCTTGTAATAGACTATGCAAATAAGCTTTACCTTGAATTCAGAGACAAGGATTTCGATTAGCATGCCAAAAAGAACAAAAAGACTTTGGAGGCAAATTAAAAGGAAAAGAATGATGCTCAAGCAAATTAGAACTATCAAAAGTCAGGGAATTTGTTGAAAAAAGTTACAAACGTCTTTAGCAAATACTGGAAGTGATAATTTTACTGTATCCTTAGGTGATTTATTTCTTTTCAATCATTCTTGGTATGCTATGGGAGAAGATCGTTCCCTACATCAATTAGTTTCTGACTTTTTTTCATATCTTCCTCTTAAATTATTATTGAAAATGCACTGTATCTGTTTATTTTGCTTTAAGCTTCATTCACATTTTACTTTCTGGACAAGCGTTAGTCGGCAATGATATTGCTTTTTATTTATAGCCTAATTGGAGGTTTTTACTAGTTTAACTCAAAACTTTTTATCGCTTGATTTCCTTACTTAATTAGTTACTAAGGTTCATTCTAAGAAATTTTCAAACTTAATACTGATTTGGCAACTTTTTCACCTGTTTACTCCAGAACTCTTGCTTATTCTTACAGTGATTTGGTTTACCTGCTTTATTTGACTGAGTTTTCACTTTTTTGATTTTGTAAATCCATTTTCATAGTTTTTGTAATTGATTCTAATTCCATTTTCATTTTATTGAATTCTTTATTTAGATCAGGAATAGAGTTAGCCTATTGAGCTATGATCTTAGAGAGAGGAGTATTTTTCGGTCTTTTCCAATAACCCAGTAAAATTACGACTATCACTAAAGCTGCCACTACCACTATTAAGCTGATTTAGGATGATTTTACATAGTTGGTGCTTGGTTTATGGAGATTAACAAATCCATATGATGAGAAATAAGTACGATATAATTATACCCAAGATAAGAAAATGAAAAATTTGCAAAATGCAAAATTAATAAGAACTTTTAATATTCTTTTCCCAGCAGAATTATGATTCTTAGGTTTCGAGATTGCGAAAATTGAATAATTGTTATTTAATTAATGAAGCGTAGAGGAAAATATCAACTGGATTAAGATTCCGATTAGTGCAACTAGCCTTAGTTGTATTAAGTAGAAAAGATACTGGATATGAAGCAGCAAGATGGTAAAAAATATTACTTAATCAAGTGGTTGAACTGGGATGTGAAGACATGCACTTGGGAGCCAGAAGAGAACGTCAGTCATCTCAAGCATCTAATCAAAGATTACTACAACTCCCGCAAATTCGATCAACAGAAGAACATTGGTGTGAAAAAGGTTGAAACTATCTAGGTCGGAATGAGTCCTTATGAGGTTACCAAGTAATATGGACATGTTCTTTATGGAGATAAGCCTGTAAGAGTTGTAAAAGTCAGCGTGCTCACTAAGAACGATAGTAAGGAAACTCATTTCTAAGTTGAATGGGCACCTCGATAAAATGGATTCAAACCTACCAATTCGCTCATATCATCCAAATTGCTACTGTAGCATGTTCCTAGTTTCATCATAGACTTTTACACTAATGCAGTGAGGCTGATTCCCCCTGAAACATGATTGATTTCAACGGTCTATTTTGTGAAACATAAGATATAAAAATGAGTCAAGTAGTTTTTTGGAATTTTTCCATTTTCTTCTTGAGCTAGAGATATGCTTTGTCAATATCGTCTTTTGTCTTTGCTCCCGTAAAAACCACTTTCCCAGAAGCAAATATTAAAGCAGATTTGACGTTTTCCATTTGCTTATAAACCACCCCTGGGAAATTTTAGTTTCTTACCACATTTCGCTACTAGCAAAGTTTTCCTATATCTATCTTACAGCCCAAATCAGCATTCGCAACAATATTAGTGACCTTGAAATCAGTCATTCTGAACTTTAAGTTCAAGGCCTTTGAAACATCTTTGATTGCAGCTTTGGCAGCCTTTTCTGCATCAGCTTAACTTTAAGAACCAATAATGATCATTCTCCCTGATTTAAAGACCAAGATAGTGCTTTTAGGCTTGGTTTTTCTCATAATAACAGCAGGAAAACGTTTTTTGTTGTATCTGCATCCTTCAGCCTTTTAAGCAATAAGTTTGAGGTCTAAAGTCTCGGTTTCAATGTTCATTTTGGCAAAAGATACCACATTCTGAACCAAAGGGGTATTTGCGGCTGATTGGTAATTCTAAGCCATTCACACAGAAAATGATTTACTTTTGTCCGAAAGGCAACTTAAGTACTTTTTGAACGCTTTTATTTTATGGGTCTTATGACTTCAACTTGGTTTTTTTCAAAAACTAGGCAATTCTGATCAATTTGAACCCCAAAAATGAAAATTTTACAATATTATCTAGGACTTTTCATGCATTTTGGATAGAGGAAGTTGTAAGCAAGCCATTGAAGGCATAAACTTAATCTCTTAGCTTAAGGAAAATTCAATAAAGGCGCAATTATACGCTCCTGGAACGAGTTTCATTGTAAACAGATCCGAAACTTCCCCATTTTCAGCGTAATTCTTCTCTTAATCAATTTGGCTTTCTTCTCTAGAGCCTTCATTTATTTTAAATAATCCCAAAAAGTGCTTGGCCGAGAGGCTAAAACTAGGCACTTAGAGATCCGTTAAACCATTAATTTTTAATAGAGTTCATTTAGCCTTATTTTTTGCCAATTTTTTTTAATTCTAGCTCAGCTTTCACCCCTCCCACATCCATCAGGATATTATCTGGAATATTGATCCTTAAACTGAAGTCAACAAATCAACTGTGCTTACCTTTTAAAGTTTAGAGGTTGAGGGTTAGTTTCTAATGTATGGAAGGTTGTTTAAGTCCCTTGCTTATTTGAAAGTTTTGAAATGTTGGTTTACCATTTAAAATAGCATGAAATTGATTTATATTAGCTTAAAAGCTAAGTCCAAAATGAAAACTCCTCCCTAAAAGAACATCTCGAAAGGCTTGCTCGCTTCTAACATTGAATTTTGGTCAAATCTATTTGAGTTATTGTTTTTCGTAAATGGCTGTTGATCTTCCTTGAGAAAAAGCTTCTCTTTTTCTTAAAAAAAGATAATTATGAGGCTCTAACCCATTAGATGCTTTTGTTCTACAGAAACTGGCCTTTTTATTTTGCTGACTAGCCTGAAAATGAAGCTTACAATATCGAAATATACATTTACCATAAAGAAAAGTGGCTTGAAACTCAAAAGCGAACTTAGAGTATCAAAGATTTTAGGCATCTGCGTTACGATTATTACTTTCATAATTATTATTTGATTTTTGTGAGAGTAATCTGCCTAGAGTGAGGTATTTGCGAAAATTAATCATAAAAACTTAATTTTGAGATGAAATATCAACTATTTAATTTCAATTATCTCCAAAGACATTAATCAAACTGATTTAGATGAAATTGTTGTAATTTTGAAGATTTTGAAACATAAAAAGAGCCAAAAGACGAGAAAATATGATATTTACTCAGTCATTAATAGCTTCTATACATTCACATCAATTTAAGAAAATATGATGCACAAAGCATACTAATCACAAAGAAGAGTTGTTTCAGCAGATTTATGTAAAGATTAGAAGTCAAAAGACAATTTTTTCGACTTGGGAAGACATTTGACAATCAAAAATTCAGAAATCTAATGAAAAATAAAGTTATCTTCCATTTTCAGGCAAGAAAGCCTATGATATCATGAAAACAAGATTCTTCAAAACTTTTGTAATATCTTTGACGAAGTTGAGTTCTCATAACTACTTCTTTTGTCATGAATACTCAATAAAATGTCTAATCTTAGCAAGAAAGGCTTGGCACTTTTAGCATTAAAGCGAATTAACGAGTTGTGTCTTATTTTCTGTAATCCTATGATACCGAATATCGCTAAGACGATAATTTTGCTTTAATCTTCTAATTAGTAGTTAAGTGTGATTTTTTTGAAATAGGATATTTTGTCCAAATGTAGATTGAGAGCAGAATGATATTCATAACATGAGCTTAATATTGAATACTTTTATTAGGTAGAATAGATACTGAATCTTTCTAAAAGAACCCAAAAAGAGTGCTTTTTGAAAAACATCACATCTAAAAAGAGGCCAAAAGAATTTAAGAAAAAGAAAATAGCAATAAAGAAGTATTCTTTCCAACAAACATCTTTTACTCCGTTATAAGGATAGTATTTTTTTGTTGATATTGAGTTGCCTATAGATTAAATAATATGAAAATACTGGCTGCGGAAAAGTTTCACAAATTTTATACATCAATCACCAACAATCTTAGAGCAACAAGTAAATTGTAGCTAGTAGCAGCCCTAAGAGTTGATTAGTCTCTTAGAAAATTACTAACTATTAACTCCTAGTTTCAATTCTCACTAAAAATCAAAAAGAAACGGTTTCCTTAGCCTTCCTTTCTCTAAGCTTATGTAATTTCTAAGGCTAGCTTGCAATTAAGAACTTTTACCTACTTTTCTCTGAAATTGTATTTATCTGAATTTATTGAAAAATTTCGAGTTAGATATTACTGAAAATTTGCTCAAATAGAAACGTAGCCTTAAATAAAACCTAGCCTGGAGGAGTTCTTTAGCATAGTAGAATGGATTCCTTATGAATCATTCAGGTTATTTAGTTTTTTCCTCAACAATCTTCAATCAAGAAGGCTAATTTCAGGGTAGTTGAACTCAAATTATTCATATTCAGCACCTATATGAGAATGGCTGGGGAAGAGTAAGTTGAAAATGTTATAATCAAAAGCAAATTACCTTAAATTCTTAGAAAAAGCCTAAGCTTGAATGAATTTTTCGAAGGATAAGATCCTTTTTATAAGTCCCTAGGCTAAAATGCTCCTCTTTTTGATAGCAGATATTTGAAACTTAGAAACGAGGCCTATGTTAAAACTGTTTGTATAATTGTAATTTAGAATTTATGTCTTTCATTATTGACGACCTTATTTTTCAGCACTGCAAAACTCATAAAGAAGACACAACCCAAGGAGACTAGGTTTTTGAAGCACTGGAATAACTTTCTAAAAATTTTACTTTAAATCAAGGTGCGATTGTCCTTAACTACAGCCCTAGAAAATACTAAACCATAAACAAACTTAAGTTATAAAAACATGAGTATTCAGTCCGCCTGACAGCCTAGGCCAAAATGAAGTCAATAAGAATAGAAGCCAAACTTCTACAATAAGAAAGTTTCAAACGAATCAACTCTAAGCATAATGCAATTTTGTTTTTGAAGGAAATCGCAAAGCGTCAATTCCAAACAAACAATGATTATCCTTTCTGTATTTGGAAGGGCTTCGTGATAATGGTTCAAAAGATGTATTACTTTTTGTTTGACCCGATACATAGCAAAAAAGCTGCTTAGTTTTACAACTCTACCTTCAGTAAAAATTTCAAAGAATTTTAATAATTTGTTTCGCAGCAAACAAATTATATCTATAAGGGGGCCTAAAAAAACTTGACACCAACCAATAACTTTAATGAAGACCTCTTTTTCTCTCAAAATCTTTGCAGCAGCAACATCAATTTTGATGTTTGGTAAGACGCATCGCAGTTCTAAGCTGTGGAGTAATAAGCCAGAAAAAAGCAAATCTAAATTAAAAAGATCGTTAGCCAAATAGTTTAAGCTAAAACTATATAATAAATGACTAACTTACTCTTTTTGAAGGTACCATAGGAGTTATATGTGGGCTGGATCAGAGATAACTTAGAGCGAAAATTTGAAAAATGTAGTAAAAACTTTGAGAAAATTCTGAAGGTGGGGAAATTCGTTGGAGAGAAGAAAATAGATGATTTTATATTCAACATGGTAAAAGTAGTAGTTACAGAGTACATTCCTAAGCCATTGAGCTAGGGTGGTTCCTGCCAGGTTTTCCTAGCAAAGGCAGAAATGGAATTTATCAACTCCATGGACAACTCAAGCTACTTCAAGAATGAATAGAAGAGATCAAAATTAATCGCAATAAAAAAGCTGAAGCCTGAGTTTGAAAAAAAATTTGTAAACAAACTAAAGCACTAGAAAAACATTGTTGCGAAATTGAAAGGGGGTGCTTCTTACTTCATTCCTAAGTACTATAAAGCTGAAGACGCACTGGAAAAAAACGATAGGCTCTTGATGGAGTACATTCAAGGCGAAGAACTCGAATAGTTTATAGGGTTTAGGCAAGAAACGATCTCAATTTGGACCAAAATTTGTATTTTACTCAACATCGTGAATGGAATGAGATACTTAGCTACCTACAATATCACTCACCTGGATCTAAAACCTTCTAATATCATGGTCTGCAAGAATAACTACCTAATTTCAAAAATTATTGACTTCGGATAAGCACACCACCCGAAAGTTTAGAGCAAAAGTAGTTTGTAGCTTATACAGGTCCGTATCCAGGCTACACTTTCCCATACGTGGCACCAGAAGCCTTGATAAGCTATGACTAGTCAGTTGACGAATAGCTAGATGTTTCCCAGAAGCAAGATGTTTTTTCGTTCGGAGTAATTATGTATAACATTTTGTTTAACAACAGCATCTTTCAGTTCACTCCTGCTAAGTTCAAAGAAATCTATACTAAAAAGGAAATCTTTTAGAGATTTTTGCTAGCCTTCTAAAAACTAGAAGACTATGGAGACAACAGTGCCATTTCATCTCTAGCTAACATCATGATTCGCTGCATTGATATAGACCCAGGAAGGAGGCCAAGGTTTGACTGGTTGGGCATTTCTCTTAGACTTATTTTGAATTCTTTCTCTGGCACTTCTTGATTTTAATATTTAAAGATGATAAATCAATGATTAAACATGTCTATAGAAGATTACTTTTTCTCGAATAGGCTGTAGTCTAAGTTACATCTTAGTTTAGCTTAATTTGTAAATTAATAATCTAATTAACTATTACTCAAAACGACACAATAATGAATGCTCAGAATAACTAGCCTCAGCCTCAGACTTAATCCGAAAGAGAACTGTTGATAGACTAAGACCCTTTCGGACCATCTTACCACTAATCAGCCATCAAATATCTTCCTTATAGAATAGGTATACTCATTTTTGCTGGCTTCATGATTGTTATCGGCAAATCCAATTTGGTAGCTTTTGTCTTATCAAGCCTACAGATTAGGTACCATGCATTTAGGATGCCGTGCTGGACTGGCTGCAACCCATCACAAACTTTTACATCAGTAATGAAGGATTGGGCTTAACTTTGGTAAGCATTATGCAGTTGATTGTTGATATTCAACTTGCAGCCATGCTTTTTTACTGGTTTATGTATGGCTAAAGCATGCGATACCCAGTCATGTTAGGTATTATCGGTGTTTCCAAAATTTTACTTAATGTAAATAGTCTGATATTTAGCTTCTTTTTCAGACGAAACAGATTGACCAAAGTTTTACCAAACAAGTCATACCTTCTATCGTTTTCGGCAGTAACTTTGTAAATACTTACTTTTTCAGCGGAGTTTGCTGCTTACTAATGACTCATTTGCTAGAGTTCTACGAACAAAAGAATGTAAAGCTATTTAGATTACAATTGGTCATCATGGTTTATGTTGTATTTGTGTTGCTTTCAGCTCGGCAGAACTTTTTCATGGATGTTTGCACTGCACTCGTATTTACTCATTATGTGTTTTACTTTATCAATGACAGAATCGCAGCTGTTGATGGTTTCATTTTTAGAATTTATGACAAAATTGTAGGTAATAAGTAGGAATAGGCCAAATAGCGTGATCCAATATGATACTTAAGTTTTTATATACAGAGATCTTACAATAACAGCTATTTATTCTGCCTTAATTGGCTTGACTCCTTTAACTTGTTCATATTCTAGGGTTGAGAAGAAAAAAAGATAGGTAATAGTCCTAAGTTAAATAAGAATGGAAAGAAGTGGAGGATTTGGATTGAATGCCTTTAAAGAAACAGAGCTACTAAATAGTATGCTTTTAAGTAAAAGTATTAAGGTGGGAAGATCATTTCTTCTTTCCTTTTTTGGCGTCTTTTTTACCTTTACCAGCAGGTGCTTTTTAGGCTGCTTCTTTTTCCTTGGCTTTCTTCTCAGCTTCAAGAGCTGCTTTCTTTTTCTTCATTATTTATTCGTTCTTCTTGACTGTTTCTGCGTCCATCTTAATGGTGGTATGGCAAAATCCGCAATAATAACGATCCCAATGTTGGGCCATGAAAGTTCCGGGTCCGCATGATGGGCAGGTTTTACGTTGTTGGGTGACGTTGCCTTTACCTGAATTTTATAAAAAGTACCATCAACACTGTAAAGACTGTAAATTCCCATTTTAACTCTCTTATGAATGTGTTTATTTTTCTTCTTGGTTGTGTACACTTTCTTTTTCTTCTTTTTCTTACCACCATCCAAATCAGCTGTCAAGTAGATGTTGGAGTTCGAGCTGAGGCTGTCCAAGGAATCAAGGTGGGCACCTTGGTAGACAGCTCTGCAGTTAGCACAGCCCACTGATTCAAGTAGACTTTCGAGAGTAGTGTCACTCTTAATATCAATGACAGAAGAAGTTCCGTCAAGGAAGTGCAAGAATACTTGCATGATTTATGGTAAAATATTAATAATAATTTAAATTAATATTAATAAAACTTGTGCGACTCTTTGGACGATATTTTCCACTCCAGAACAGCTAGATTTAATCTTTTGTCCATTCTCTTTAATAAATAAACTGCTTTATAAGATTTTAACAAGATTCATCTTTAACACGTATATAATATTTTGAAAAGAGGGCATGAAAAGGCTGACATTTATCCTTGTAGCTGCCTTGTTGTTCGCAGCTGTTGTCTCGGAGGAAGATAAATATCGGGGACCATCAGAAGAAGACGTTATTGTGCTTGATGCTGACACACTCTAGCCAACCATCTATTAGTCTGAAGATACTTGGCTTCTCTAACTTTATGCCCCTTGGTGTGGACACTGCAAGACCCTAAGACCATAATGGGCTAAGTTAGCTACCAAAATGAAAGGAATCGCCAAAGTTGCCAAAATAGATGCTTCTATCCACAGAAAATTTGATCAAGTCTATGGCCTCAAAGGTTATCCTCACGTAGTTTTGATCCCAGCAGGTACTTTACTCTAGACTCAGGACCAAAAGACAAAAAAATCTACTACAATCATGAAGGAGCAAGGACCACAGATAGTCTATATGATTGGGCTCTCTAGAAAATGAAACAAAACAAGGGATTCCTTGTTGAAAGGCTAACCAGCTAACAGAAATGGAACTAAAACTGCGTGGACCTTGATATTCCTCTCTGTGTCATTACCTTCCTCCCCAACATTCTTGACTCTTCTGAAGAGGAGCGCAAAGTCTACCTGTAGATCATCCGAGGAGTACTCTTATTGCTATTTAGACAGTCAATAACTTCAGAGATAAACCAGTTAGCTTCCTATGGGCACAAGCAGGAGACCATCCCTAAGTCCAAGACCAATTCTCACTGTATTCCGGGTTCCCAGCTGTCCTACTAATCAATCCTCAGCGCAGAATATTCTCAGTAATGAAATCTTCATTCACTGAGTAGAATTTTGAGGAGTGGCTGAAAGATATCTTGAATAGAAAAGGAGGAAGAAGGTTCGGTCAGTACTCTAAATCTTTGACATTTGGTAACGTTGCGGAAGAGGCAGAACCAGTTCAATAGGATGTAGATATTGACGAAACTGATGGCGAGTAATTCGCAGCCGAGCTTTGATGATTAAAAAATTTCATATCAAAACATTTCTTTTATTATAAGAAAAATGGAAAAGGACTAAGTTGACAAAAATGGCAACTAGCCCAACAACCAGCAAAAGCTTCAAGATAAGTTGGCTCAGCTCTAGCTCTCAGAGAGCTCTCTGCCCACAGAAATCTAGAAGAAGCATGTTTATGATGTTTATGACAAAATTGCACCTCACTTCTCACACACTCGCTACAAACCATGGCCCAAAATTGAAACTTTTCTTAACGAACTTGACTCGGGCTCTTTGGTTTTTGATGTGGGCTGCGGAAATGGGAAATACATGGGAGTCAACAAATAACTCTATATGGTGGGTACTGACCGCTCTATTGGCTTACTCAAGACTGCAAATGAAAAATCAGAGGAATACCAATTGTTCGCAGCTGACAGCTTGTATCTTCCCCTTAGATCAGAGATTTGTGATGCTTTTATTTCGATAGCCGTGATACACCACTTTTCAACTTAACAACAGCGTCACAGAGCAATAAGCGAACTGCTAAGAGTAACTCGAGTTGGAGGTTTGGGTTTGATCTATGTTTGGGCATTCGAGCAGGACATTTAGGGAGAGTAGAGCGTAAGCAAAAGAAAGTTCAAAGAACAAGATGTTTTTGTGCCTTGGCATCTTCATTTCAAGTATGAAAGCGATCTACAGAACATAGACCACGAGGGATGTTAAATCGACTATTAAAAACGCTCAGTCATTTATAAAAGATACTACCATGTTTACAAGAAAGGGGAGCTGGAAAAACTGCTGCTTGAGCACAAAGAAATAGAAATAATAGGTTCTTACTATGACAAGGAAAATTGGTGCTGCAAAGTTAGAAGAATTTCGTGATTTATGCAGTTTGTTTGTGAATTTGCTGACTCTTCTTGTAGAAACATTCAATATCTTTTTAATGGTTTGAGGGATTGGTAAACATTAAATTGAACGATCATTGCGCTACTTCTCCTACAAATTTGGGATCGAAGGCCAGTCCAGATTTGATTTGGAAGAGGGTAGTGGTATCATCTACGGTTTAAATAGCATGCAACTCAATTTGGCCGGCAATGGAGCACCCTCTACCGCAGTTAGCCTCAGTGTAAGCATAAGCCGGGTCCAGTGAGATATGTTTGCCTGTGACTTGATGCTTAAATCTTATCTTATCGTTATAGTGTAGTTCGGATCCTGCTTCCTTTTCAGCACATTATAGCTTCCAATCAATCTTATCATCTAGCTTGTCTTTGTTCATTCCATGAACCATTGGCAGTAGCTAGGTTGTCAGTCCGAACTGTGTGTCCTCAGCCCTCAAAAAGTAGCCAACGATGACACTCGAAATGGTGATAGTATCTCCACAGAGGACAGGGTCAGTGTAGGTCTTAGTGGTGGTTTGGTAAGGTTGGCTGATCTGCCAGTATGACCCAAGATCATCTTGAGGATAGCCAGTGACTGAGATGACTCCACCTCTTCCAAAGAAAACATCGTGTGAATGCACTCTACCTCATGAGATATCTACATAAGGTGACTTGCAGGGTTGGTTATTTTGACAAGACTGCCGTAGGTAACTCTGACGTTGCTATCTAATTGTTGATTTGAGTACCAAACTGGTCCATGGCGAGGGTGGAGACCACGAGAGCAGTGAAGAACAAGGTAGCTGTTAGCATACGTGTGGGTTTATATAAATAATAGGTTTGGCAGTGGCGATATGTGATAAGATTAAAATGGATCACACAAGTATTTTGCACTTTTTGGTGTTGCTGCGGCTCTCCTTTCGCTCCTTTCGACGAGGGTTGCTCAGTATTCTGAACCAATCGTGCTTTAATGCATTGTCTAGGGTTATTCTTTAGGCTGGATCGTTTTTGAGCAACTGGTCGATTAGATCTTTAGCCTAGTTCGAAATGGCAGTCGTATCTACGAACTTGTACTAGCCTTTCAAGGTGTTTTGGAGAATCTAGGTTATGGTGTAGTCATTGAAGGGGAGTCTTCCAGTCAGCCTAGCTACAAGCAGCCTTACATAAAGTACAAAATGACTCCGATTGCAAAATTATCAATCTTGAACTAAAACTTCTCCTGCCGCAGAACTTCAGGGGCGATGTAGTTGGGCGTCCCGGCCAATAGATCTAGATGGAATGGGCATTACCGTCAGCTGATTTGCTTTCGTGCAGTTTCGAGAGGTAGTTGCTGAAGCCGAAGTCGATTATTTTTATGTT
>Ga0316217_10001352_pt1 | contig 32128 bp, 17 predicted proteins | sample 1anoAmetaG_FD_203633 | JGI IMG/M metagenome (GOLD analysis project Ga0316217, IMG submission 203633) | Freshwater microbial communities from Trout Bog Lake, Wisconsin, USA - 1anoA | ecosystem: Environmental > Aquatic > Freshwater > Lake > Hypolimnion/Profundal zone | place: USA: Wisconsin... | reverse complement strand
TTATTCTACACAGAAAAAAGAATGAGCTTGTTTTCAAGATTTTTGGCTTATTCAATAAATATTTGTGTAAATAAGTTGATTATTGAAAAAAAAAGGTAACTTAAAATTTTACTTAAGATTTGAAAAAGACTTAAGATAGAAACAGCCCTATAATTAGTGGTTATTTACCGAAGCTTTTTGATAAGTTACGTAGAGGAAACATTGGAATAAAAAAAGTGAATTTAGAATATAAAGTTGTCCAACCGAAAAAAAAAAAATGGTTTCATGGTTTTTTAACTTTTGCCTTTTGTTTTCCATTTTCATCTCTAGTTGCTACCAGCATTCCTAGAAGTTCTTTAGCTCAAAAATACAAGGTATACCTACATCTTTCTCAATTTTTGTCTTATAGTTCTAAAAACCTATTTTCAACCGAATCTACTTCATAGGCTACCCCCAAAAGGCGTTTATGAAACATTTAGCTTAAATAAAGAGGGTTTAAATGTTTTGTGCGCTTTACCAAGTTTTTAATTAGTTTGGTGATAGATTCTTTGTATATTAATTTGCAATCTTTCACATATGTTTGACTAAGATTTTTGTCCCTACAATGAAAATAGCCTCGACATCTTACTCAAATTCACCTCCCATGAAGATCCAGAATAGCAAAGTCCTTTCAGCTCAAAAGCCCCGGCCTACTTTGAGGAAAACTTCCAAACTTAAGTTATACTGCCGCTGCCCAATGAACTCTTCTGTGAGGTTCCTCCTTACTTTTAAATAGAATCTGAAGCCCAGGTTCAAAAAATGAGGGAAGCTTGCCTTGAGCAATAGGTAAAAGTGAGAAAATTATCAGAAACTGCAGAGTTGTTGCGCCCAAAACTATCTATAACTCTCGGTAGGAAAGCATCTTAATGCACTTAAGCTCCTTCTTCACCTTTGAGGAAGACAAAAATGGTAAAAAAAGATAAGCAATGATCTTCTTTCCAATAATCAATCTTTTTCAATCATTAAGATTTAGTTCAGAAAAATAATGAAGTCAACAGCCGAAAGCCTTGTCATGATTTGTAGGCACTTTTTAAGGATATGATCTCTCTATAGAAAATATAATTTTCTGTCTGTTCAACCTGAATTAAATTGGATCCTTATACGCTGATAAAGTAGCAATAAAATTTAAGGTAGCTGCTTCCAATCCCCACTTCCTTCGCTTCCCCACCGCTTGATACCTGTTTATCTTTTAATATTGCTTCAATAAATGCGATTAAACTATCAGTGTATGCGGCTGTGCTTGCCAGAGTACGGGGCGTATGTGAAATCTCCAATCTTGGTTCCAGGTCTTAAACCTCCTTCGTAAGAAGGGCGGCCACTATCGAAAGGACTACTATTAATCTTAGCTGGAGAGTAGGTGATCGGTCCTAAATTGCTTTCCGCCATGGGGAAAATGGGTGAGGGTGGGCCTCCATTGAAATGTTGATCCATGAAAGTTGTCATAGTTTGAGTGATTGGAGGTCCTGAATCTCTGTGAATCACGTGAGTATCGATTTTGATTTGGAAGGGTTTTGGCTAACTAAGATAATTTGAGCCTTGGTTCGAAAATTCTTGAGTTCTATCCATAAGTGGACCATTTGAAGCTAATTTGCGACTTAAAGAAGGTAAGCTAGGCATAGAAGGTATGGAGTTTTCCGAAGAAGGCAGGTTTTAAAATTTATTAATCAAAATGTTTTGAAATTTTTCAAGATTTTCTCTAAGCTTGTAGTTTTCATCTTAGATTCTACCTTTGAAAGATTTCAATTAACTTACAGATTCTCGTTATTTTTTGAGGTCTTCCTCTAACCTTTATACTTTTCTCCTAGTTTATTGATGATTCTCTTCAGCTTGTTTTAACTTTCTTTGCCATTTTTGTTCAGCTTCAAAATAATCGGCATTCATGGTAAGTTTTTCTTGAATCTTTTTCAGCATTCTTTCAGTATCTCTGTACTTGAGAACCATTCTTTTCATTTCAGCGTTGAATTTGCTATAAAGCTCTTTCTACATTTCTTGGTACATTAATTACATAAACTCTTGAATTATGTTTTTCAAATGCTGGATATTAACACACTCACTCAATTGCTCTTCAAAGGACTTATTGATGCTCATAATATTGGGAGATTTGGAGAAGCTGATGCCCCTACTGTAGTGAGAAGTGGCTGGTTCTCCACTTTAGTTGATAGACTGAAAAATCTGGAGAATAAGTCCTATTATTCCGTTATCTCTGGTCAATCCGATCAATTCGCGAGGATTTACTGAATTTCCGAACAACTCATTTATCTTAAATGAAAAGTGGTCCAACAGCTGCTCCACATTTTGGTTGTCCCAAAGCTACCCATAATCTTGAACAATCCTCTCAATAAAGTTTTAGATGGAGATGGGTGATTCGAAGTCAAAATATTTTTTTAAGAATTGAATGGTCTCTGAATGAGCTCTTTTGTTATTTTCAATGGATTAGTCATCTTCAAATATGCCTCTTCTGAGAACGATTGACGAATCCGCATGCCTAGAAGATCTGTTAGTCATACGACTGCGAGAATTCGGTCGCTATTGTGACTTCTCTCTAGTGCATTTTTAGATAGCTCTTTCCAAAGGAACACGAAGAGGGGAGGCAGTAACTCTTTACTGCATTCTTGAAGGGGTAATTGATCGTCTGCTGTTTGGAAGTGGAATGTTCGGTTTATTAGCATTTGTTCTTGGAGTATTCAAATTGTTCACTTTGTAGGTTGCCGATGATCCATTTTGCCAGTTTTGCTGCTAGTTGTGCCTTTTTTCAGCCCACATAACCGTTAATTATATTAATATACTATTTTATTGTAGAAAATAGTACGAAAAACCCTAAGATGGCAAAATTAAATTGATAGTAATTCTTGGTGCAGATGTATAAGCCAGACCAATACTGTTATTAATTGATAATGAGTAAAAAATAGCGCAAACGATTGAAAATCTAATAGAAAGATAAAGATTTCAAGCCACCTCCTCGGAAGCTGCACTATTAAGAATTCCAAATCCCACCCTATACTGATGATCACGCCAAAGCTCTCATGCTTGAGTACCTTAGTTATGATAAATTCTAAATACCCATTCACCACTTAAACATCTTCAATCAGATAAGGGGGCTTTACCAAAATTTTCAAAATGCTGACATATACATGAAGGATTTAGATTTACCAGAAGTACTCGACGAATTGAGGAAAAGGTATTAATTAGGTCATTTAGTGGGTGTATCAATACTGAGAAGCGAGCCCTAGGAACCACACTTGTCACCATTATTTTAAGTGTCTTCAAGAGACGCACTTATGAGGAATACGAACGCTGTGTTCATATGCGGCCTGTCACTCCGCCTCCTGATCCCATCACTTTTCAACAACAGAAGAGGGAAGCTACGCCCAAGGAAAAAGAAGAAAGGCTCAAAATAGAAAACCTTCTCAATGCCCCTTCTCTCTTTGGAGAGAAAATAGACATTGAAGCTCAAGTAATTTCCAATCTATGAAGCTTCAAAATGTAGTCAGCTATGAGTAAAAAATAGAAGCACTGGAATTCAAAGAAAAAAAGAACCTTGAGTATTGTGATCATTGCACTCGAGATAAGTGCCAAAAAGCCCGAGGGCATTCTCTGTGCAAGAAAAAGCATTTTAGAGCCATTATAAACCAAAACACAGATTAAAGCTTTGGAAACTGTCCTCATCTCAACGCCTGTCACAATCCTGACTGTAAGCTGATTCACTATATCGAGTAAGATCAACAGTCGTAGGTAGCACAGGAAAAAATGCTCGCAAAGATGAGAATGGAAAGCGCTGAGTGGATCAATTGTGATCTCAGATACTTTGATTTCAAAATTTTGGGGAAGTTCAACGTAGTAATGGCAGATCCGCCTTGGGATATTCATATGTCTTTGCCTTATGGTACTCTTAAAGACAAAGAGCTCTTGAATCTAAGGGTAGACATTCTCCAAGATGAGGTGTTAATCTTTCTGTGGGTAACAGGAAGGGCCATGGAGTTAGGTCGAGAGTGCTTAATAAAATGGGGATATCGCAGAGTTGATGAGCTAGTTTGGATAAAAACGAACCAAATCAACAGACTGATAATCACAGGAAAAACAGGACATTGGCTCAACCATACTAAAGAGCACTGTTTGGTAGGTATAAAGGGCAATCCCAAAATTAACATCAAGCTAGATTGTGATGTCATCTTGAGCAAAGTTAGAGAAACTAGTCGCAAACCTGATTAGATTTACGGGATGATTGAAAGAATGAGTCCTGGGGGCAAAAAAATTGAACTTTTTGGTAGACCCGACAACTGTATGCCTGGTTGGCTCACTCTTGGAAACCAATTAACTGACGTTCGCCTCAAGGACCCATAAATTATTGAGAGATATAGGAAGTCCTATCCTATGTCAGACCTCAACTAAGGTCGAATGGAAAGAAATTTGGAGGAAATGTCCACTCCCGATAATCTTCATAAGATTTACAACAACCATATACAAAAAAATACCGGCTGAGACCGGAGATCGTTCACCCACCTTTAACTTATACCCTCCACTATCATCCTCCAATCCAACCCTCTTTAGCCAGCTGTGAGATCCTCTCAGATTGACTAGCTAAAGAGGATGGTTCCTAACTGTGTGAATCTTCAAAAGTTGAATCCAAGATGATTTCCTTCTTTCTTCTTTTTTCAGCATTTTGCCTCTTTTAATACTTTTCTTGGGTGAGAGTATGTAAGATTGAAGCCTCTCAACAATATAATTAAATAATTATTGACAAATATAGTTAATGCTTCTTCGAGGAAGTATTAGATCAAGCAACGGAGTTAGCAAAATCAATGTTAATGAATAACTACCCATTTAACGTACTACTCCAACCTTCATTCCTCACAGACATGCTTTTACTGCCAAATTAAGGTCAAGATCTTCGCAATTATCGCAAATTAAAGCAGTCTCAATCAACCCGTTTAATAGTACTTAGGCATATTTAAACCTAGCTGAGCCACAACACTAAGATTTCACTGCAGATTAGAAGCATTCCTTAAAAAACTCTCAAAACTTAGCTAAATTTGACAACTTATAATTGTAGGATTTTGTTAGAATGGCGATTTTAGGGCAAAATTAAGGCACCTAAACAAAATCCAAAGAAATTATCAAAAGTCTAAACGGAACCTGGTTTAAAAACACCCATTCCTAGGAATTACCTACTACTAAATTTTACAATAGTCTTGGCATAAAACGGAACAAAGCACATTATAAGCTAATAAAATACGATAGCCAATAGTATCCAAGTTCTAGAGAAGTTTTGAAAAAATAATACACACCTCCAAACATTTTTCCTTCGAGAAAAATGAGCCCGCGGCGAATTCCAATACCAAAGTACTTATAGAATAGTTTTATCAATGCCTCGCAAATTATTGAGAGTAGCAGCCCGTTAAAGGACAGCATTATACGAAAAACAAGCCAAAGTAAAAGACCTCAGAAAAGGTCAAACACTTCTTTTACAAATAAACCTTTAAACAATCTCTCAACTTTTGAAAAAAATGGCTTCCTGTTAGGAAAAAAGATAGTGATGAAACATTAGTGAATGATAATTATAAACTTTTTTCTACCTAAATTCTCAAATTTATGAACTGGGAATGACGGATATGAAAGAAATGAAAGTTAGAAACCAATCATTAATAATTTGCTTTTTGAAGCTAGGCTTACTTAATTCCTATATTTTGCTTTATTAAAGATTCAGAATTTATAATAAATGCCGAAATAGCATCGTAAACACTGAAACAACCCTATTAGACTTATTTAAAAAAAGTAAGCACTAAATCCTTTAAATAGCATCAAATGTAAGTTTCGTGAACTATGGGAAGCGCAGATTTGATACTTGAATAACAGCTTAGTTGAACAATTAAGCTAAATAGCATTAGAACTTCGTAAGTAATTGGACGAATAGCAGCAGTAAAAGATGAAAAACTAAATGATCTATATAATAGAAGCTTTCAAAAGCCTAAAGCTCAAGGTATTAATGGCCGATGAAAGCAACTATTGTGGTTTTTTGGGGCAAGAAAAGGCAAAATAATTCATAAAACAATGTAAATTTGCAATCAGGCAGAAAGTCAACACAAAATCTAAGATAATTGACAAAATTCTTTTGGTTTCATGCCACCAAATGCAAGATATTAGGATTGAAAAAGGCCAGACAACTAAGTTAGCTTGTAACTATTTTCTTAATCGAGATTGAGCAGTCAATCACATGATCAAATAAGGTAAAGTTGCCTCTTTAGGAGCAATTTTTAGCAAATTAAAGCTCTCTTAAATATTCAATAATCTAATCTAGTTAATTTCAAAGATTGACGATCAACTTTCACTGGCTAGATAATGCCTTTGAGTATTGTGAGAAGCAGGTGGCGCAGGCGTGGGAGTTGAAGCTGGAGGAGTGAGGTTACTACAGCCTGTGTTGTCTGGCCAATTTACTTTATCGATATATTTTCTCTTTAGTCCAACCTTGAAACCAAGTAAAGCTTTGGTCATGTCAATTCCTTTTTTCGTAGGAATAAGATACTTGGGACTAATGAAAGAATCCATGTCTTCTAAAAATCCATGCTGAGCACATGAAATGGACCAAGCTCCATTTTTCTCAATAGAAGTGACATTACTCATGGCTTCATTAACCTTCGCTCTGTATTGCTAAATCGAAGACTTCTAAGCAGTATTACAAACCTGTAAAGAAGAAGGGTTAGTATGAGGAGAGCATGTTAGCAATAGAATGTAGTTGATTCCCCAGGTATCATACTGGGATTGGATGAAAAAGATTCTAGGCTTAATGTATTTTACTGCGACTCCGGACTGGAAACATTTCACTGGAAGATTTATTTATCCGGCCACGCACTAGGCAAGAGGTAAACTTACCTAAGTGTTTACAATTTTTAAAAGTGAGCTAGTCACATCAATAAAAGTTAAGCCATAGACATTTTTGAAGTCCAGAATGAATGTTGCGCTGTCGGCGACCACTAGAACTCCATCTTGATTCTCAGCATTGTCGTAGACATAATTAGCCCAGAGATAAGCGGCAACACCTCCAGCGGAGGTTCCCGAGATTATGATTTCATCTGCTTAGAAGAAATCGAATTTCTAATCCAAAGCTTTGAAATGCGCCAAAGTGTTATTGGTACCCCTGAAGTAAAGTTTTGACCCATTGTAAATGGCCGGCTAAAGCTTTGATCCTTAATGAAGGCTGCCATCGCAATAAGGTATGAAGACTCTGTTCCAATTATGGAAAGGGTTGCTATTCAAGGGAGAAAGATAGCTCTCGTTATCAAAGGATCTTGATTTGGGGTATTGAGCACTACTTCCCAGATTGGTTAATGACCGCGAATAGCAGTCTTTTAAAGTGTCCTGTTACGTTAATCCGCTGCATAACGCTCCTCCTTAGAAGTATACCAAGAATTTGTCGGAATGTCTTCCCTTCTGAAAATAGAACCCTGGTTGAGTTCCATCCAAGCATTTTGCAGCAGGATCAGTGTGCTGGTAAAAAGTGAAGTTCTTGGCAGCAGCCAACAGCACTAATAGGGCAAGAAGACAGAGAATCTTCATTTGAATTTAAGATATATGACGGAAAAAGAAACTTTTCCAATTTAAGGCAGACTGAATTTAAAAATTAGACACACACTTGAAGATTTATTTGAAGTATTTCTCTTCAGTTAGTCAAATTTTGGCTGATTTGATTTTACTGCTACTATGCGAAATAGCAAAACTTATTTTCAGCTAAATTTTCCATCGCAAAACAAGAGAAAAAGCTATAAAACTCTATTATTCTCTAAAGTCGAACCCTATTCCTAACAATTGGTAAAACTTATTCAAAAAATAGCATTCGATCATGGCTAAAGAAAAGTTTTCAAATATAACATTACGCCAATTCTTTAAGCCTCACCTTATTACTCTTTTCTAGCTACAAAGTCAAGGGAAACAAATGTTAAAGTATTCTCGATAATCGAGTTCTATGCCTTTGGTCTTCTGATAAAAAAATTGTAATAAAACGTTACAAGGGATACAAATAACTTTCAGATGCGAGAATGAGAAATATGATTGCTACTAAAGTATATTCTATGAATAAACAATACTATATTTAGAAAAATCAACAAAACTAAGTCAAAACTTCTTTTTGATTACTTGGTTTATTTTTGGCTTACTATCACTCGAGATCGTTAATTAGGAAAAGCTGAAGGGATTGCTTCGATATCGCCAAAAGTTTTTGCTTCTAATAAGATTCCTCTTTAAACTAAATAAACTTGTAAGCTTAGTAACTTTATAAGCATAAATTAAGGACAGTAAAAAATCAAAAAAATAGATGATTTTTAAATCTTATGAAAAAAAGGCTCTTTCCTAATTTTAATCAACAATTTTTCTACATTTTTTTAATGCCTTTTCTGAAAAATTTGTGGGCTTACGGACTGAATCAAAAATTTATCAAGTTTACAAATGCTATAGCTGTAGATCGAAAGAAAACTCAATCCTTTATGACTGAAAAATGCTTAACCTTATTCAGTCGAATATTTTAACCAAGAGTGCTATCGTGTTCTTTAAGAATTACTTTTCCCAGATGGCTGGTATTTAGATTGATTCAATAAAATAATAATAGCTAATTGCAGTTTTCGACTATCAACTCTCAGCACTTAGATAATGTCTGTGGGCATGTCGAGAAGGAACAGCTTTTTCTGACTTGAAGGAGATGCTGTTTTAGTAGTCTTTATACCATTACATCCTATGTTATCTGGCCATTTAGCTACGTCGATGTAGCTTTTTCCCTTACCACTCTTAAAATCAAGTAAAGCTCTAGTCATGTCAGTCCCTACAGTTGTAGGAATAAGATAATTGGGACTGATGAAAGAATTCAAATCTTGTAAAAATCCATGCTGAGCGCATGAAATCGACCAAGCTCCATTTTTCTCAAAAGAGATGACATTAGTCATAGCTTCATTTATCTTCACTCTGTATTCCTAAATAGAAGCTTTTTCAGTACTATCACAAGCCTATAAGGAAGTAGGGTTAGGATCAGGAGCGCATGTTAGCAATAGAATGTAGTCTATTCCCCAGGTATCGTATTGGGATTGGATGAAAAAGGTTTTAGGCTTAACATAGTCTACTGCAACTCCAGACTCAAAACAATATTCTTGAATACCTTAGTATTCATTCACACATTCGGAAAGAGGCATATCTATCTAGCTGTTTACAAGAAGAAAGAGTTGCTAAGTAGCTTTAATAAAAGTTATATTATACTTATTTGGAAAGTTGATAATAAAGGTGCCATTATCAGGGACCACCAGAATTCTATCTTTATGAATGGCATTATCGAAGACATAATTAGCCCAGATGAAAGAGGCAACACCTCCCGCTGAAGTTCCTGTGACTATGATTTCATCTGCGGCAAAGAAACCGAATTTCTAATTCAAAGCTTTGAAATGCGCCAAAGTGTTATTGGTACCTCTGAAGTAAAGGTTTGTTTCGTTGAAAACGACTGGCTAAGTCTTCGATCCTTGATGAAGACTGCCGTCGCAATAAGGTATGAAGATTCTGTTCCAATCATGGAAAGGGTTACTAGTCTCGGTAGAAAGATAGCTAAAGTCATCAAAAGATCTGGATTTGGGATACTGAGCACTACTTCCTAAATGAGTTAATGACCGCTAGTAGCAGTTCTTTAAGGTGCCTTAATATGTCAACCCACTGCATAAAGCTCCTCCTTAAAAATATACCAAGAATTTTTTGGATAAGCTTACCTTCTGATAATAGAACCCAGACTGAGTTCCATCCAAACATTTTGCAGCAGGATCAGAGTGCTGGTAAAAAGTGAAGTCTTTGGCAGCACCCAATAGTACCAATAGGGCAAGAAGACAGAGAATCTTCATTTTAAATTTAAGATATATTATGTAAAGCGAAACTCCGCCAATTTAATGCAAAGAACATTACAAATCAAACACAAGTTTGAGGATTTTTTGAAGTCTTTTGCTTTCAGTTTGCCAAATTTTATCTGGTTTGCTTTTAAAATTACTATGCGCAATAATAAAACCTTTTTTAAGCAAAAGCTTTCTCTAAAAATAACTAAAAAAGCTATAAAACTTCAATATTCTCAAAATTCGCAACAATTTCTAAAAAATTTTAGAGTTTTATTAGAAAAATACAATTAAATCGTGGCTAATAAAAAAATCTGGAATATAACTTTTTGCCTATTCTTAAAAATTGCCTGATTTAGATTCCTTGTGGTTCCAAAAGAACCAAAATGCAGCAACAGGTATTTTCAGAAGCTATTTTTACCTACATCATCTTCTCAACACTTTGCAATAAAAACGTTACAAGTGATAAAAATTACGTCCCAATGCTAAAATGAGAAATATGGTCGCTAATAAAGAGTCTTTTATGATTAAGCAGTAAAATATTTAGCAAAATCAAAAAAAGTTAAGTAACCTTTTCTTTTGATTCTTTTGATCATTTGGCTTATTTTTGGCTTAGTATCACACAGGACCACTAATTAAGAAAAGTTGAAAGAGTTGGGTTTGATATTACAAAAAGATTTAGTTTTCTAAAAGATTTCTCGTAGAACTATATAAACTTGTAAACTTATAAACATTTAAAAAATTAAAGACAGTAAAAGATAATAAAAATAAAAAATATAATGATAAACAAAGCAGGTTGCATCATAATCTTAAGTCAACGACTTGTCTACATTTTGTTGTTAATCTTTTTTCTGAAAAACCTATTGGCTGAATCAAAAATTAAAGTTTATGGCGAAAGATCTGAAATACTGGAATAAAAAAGAGTAATAGCCAAGGCCACTGAAAATGATATACAAGTAGTAAAATATAATTTATCTTTTACAATTATTAATTAATACTTTTTTTGGCAATGAGTGAAGATAATAACATTGAGATTGCTTAGATCTGTGCCCATTTACTCTAAGAGAAGAAACTGGATTTTCCTTTAGATTAAAGAGACCCTAGATTTGCAGCCCTTTATCACAAAATCGTCAACAGCAGCTCTCTAACCTAGAAAGATCTGTATCTTGACAAAGCCAAACTTACAGATTTGTTTAGGCGCAATCTTTAAAAGTTTGAAACCATTTAAATGCATACATTTTTGTGTTCCAGAATGTTCAAACATGGTCTTCATAGAGGTATTCAAGTGTTTATCAAGCCTACAAATGTTATAACTGTGCCTTGGAAGAAAATTCAATCATTTGTGAGGAATGCTTCGAGAAAGAAAAGCATATCGATCATAATTATGAATTGACCAAAATATAGGGTGGGTGCTGCGACTGTGGAGATGATAGTCAATGGTCGATGAAAGGCTTTTGCTCTAAACATTCAGCTATTAATAACAATATCGCCAAAAAAGACGTACTAAAGAAGTAAGAAGCTTAATTGTTTTTGAACTTTTGCTCTAAAAGTATACAACTCCTATTGTTACTATATAAAGCCTATCTAAAAAGAATAGCTCAGGTCATAAAAAAATCAAGAAACCAATAAGGAGAGATTGAACAAGATTGTCGATTGGTCATCAAGAAAATAATCGATGATTTCGGTTCATAATTTCTAAATCAAATCATTCAGCTCATTAAAAATCGTTACATAATGATTGAGCTAACCAGACAATGGGCCTATCAAAAAGTATTTACCACTTAATAGCCAATAAAAACCTTCAAAATATGTTCACTCTAGATTGACAAATCTACTTCAATCCATTAGCTTCTTATGGTCTTTACCTAACTGCAGAAAGCATCAAATAGCTGCTATGAGTTGCTGATGCTCCTGTTTTATGGTGATAGAAATCTGAAAAGGGATGTCACCTTAAGTTATATCCGTTTGTTATCTAAAATACCTTTGTACAATCTGACCAACTACCACAGATTCAGCCCTCAACTGCTGAACAGTTCATAGATTATCCTAGATCTTATCAAGCACCAAAGAATCTAGCCTCTGATTTACTAAAAACCTCTGCTGAATCCTTTACTAGATGGCAAAGCATTACAATACCAGATGTAAAATATCGGCAAGAGCTATCAGATGTACTGCGATGATATTTTCTACTTGCTATAGCTGAAGAAAACTTCATTCTAAGCTTATTGGTCTTACTTCGGTCAAAAATGTGGCTTTGACAAATTAACCACTATTTTCAACGTGATTTCCTCCAACGAAAGGTATTTACAGGTGGGCTAACAAAAACTATACTATCTTGAAGAATACCCTATCTTATTCTGTATGAAGATTATAAGCAAAATAGACTAAAGACAGCTCTAAGGGTTCTTAATAAATAATTTGAAAAAAATAACTTTCAGCTTATTCTAGATACGAAACTAAATTTTTTCAGCGGAAGTTAATACTTTCTTTACTAATCAGAGGATTTGGGCTCTCTTCTTGTTTGCGTACTTCTTCAAATGTGAAAACATGGCTAGCTCCAATCAAATCACTGCAAAAGAGCTCACCTAGCTTCTGAAAAAGATCTATGACTCTTAAAACAAAGAAAAGGATATGATTCAAAATTTGGTTGTAATTCTGTAAGCGTTGGCCAATATTTTTTATAAGATTAGTTGCGTGCTGAGTGAAAACAAAGAATTTCAAAGCTTTTAAAAAACTTACTTCAAAAAAAGAAATATACTTTTTTGGTTGGATTCGTTTCTATTTAGATTCATTATTAGGTTTTGCCAATCTTTTAAAAAATAATTTGATACCGAAGGTCTTATCTCTAAGATCATTAATGGCAAGTATCGAATAATTGAGAACTAATTCAACTAAAATGCAAAAAGACTAATCGAAGCTAAAGGCGTTTAAAGGGCTGAATTTTTCAAAAAACTATAAAAAAATATGAAAACCTTTACCTCTTTCACAAGTTTAGTTAGCTAATCAGTTTTTTCTGATATTGGAGAACTGGGAATATTCAGCATGATAAAAGGCACTCAAAACTTATCAAAAAATCTTCTTAGAAAATACAAATAATTGTACAACAGAGTACTAAAAAGCATGAATTCGTCATCAACGATAAATCGATAAGACTTTTTGTAGATATTCAGAGCTTTATTCTTCAAAAATGAAATGATTGAAACTGATGTTTTTAAGTAAAGACATTAATTAGCAAAAGATTCATAATACGCATTAATCAATTTTCAGCACTTTTTTAGCCTACAATTCAAATTAGAACAATACAACAATCAGTTCAATCGACTCAGTTACAAATACCATCATTATATCGAGAAAATGAACCCTGAGACCATCTTTTAGAAAATGGTCTATCTTTAACTATTCGACAACTTCCTATACAAGTGTATAAAGATTCCAGAGTGCCATAGAAACATGATCAACAATCTTGCACTATCTTTGGTTAAGATATAGACTTTGGCTGGGTTTAAAAGTCCAGAATACACAGTTTATTTCACAAAGCTAGTATCAAAAATCTAAGAAGCCTTTTAGGAGGAAAATAAGTTGGCTGGATAGTCAAAAAAGCAAAAAAAGCAGATAAATGTAAAAATGCTGTTCAGTAAATAGATGCGAAAATGCCTTGATCTTGAATAATAGAGTTCGCAATGGATATTCTAATTTTCATCTCAATAGCATGAATAATCCTGTCAAACAATCATCTAATAACCAGAAAACATCTAGCTAAATCTGCAATTTGAAAGAATTTGTGCTTTGGGTGAGCGATGTTAAAACAAGTAGAAAAATGCTAAACTTCTTTTACTATGCTATGTCAGCTTTACGAACAAACATAGTTGCTTTGGTTTTGATCCTGAACAAAAAATATTAACTTTCGATACATGTCATCATCATTTCCACTCGTACTGCCTCTCGAGTTAATCAAAAAAGAGAAATATCTCTACTCTATGTCCCAAATGTGCTGCAAGATACAATATCACTTTTAACTTTGACCAAGATTAGAATAACTCGGCTGTTCAAGTGTAAAACTTCGAAAAACTACAAAAGTTCTTCTATGGCGAGGATATATATACAATCAAAAATATCATCTTTGAGCTCACCAAATCACTGGTTGTCTATCTGATTAGCTTTGTTTACATTGACTAAATCAAATTTTTAGAAAAATCTCTTGAATTATACAAATTAATCTATCGCAGGTTAAAATTGTTGATACGATGTCTCTAGATTCAATTTCCTTCTTAGGATAGTGTAAAGCTAAAATAAGATGCTGACTAGGTTGAACTTCGCTTAATTAGGAAGATAAGTAATATTGTTGTTTAAAAATTGTTCCAAAAAAGCGTAAAAAATGACCAACCAAGCTATCATACCGAAAACCAATAGAGAATAGTCAAAGCCTTGCTAAGTTTCTTTTAATCCTCAGATAATAATCTCAAGCTTTAAAAGCCTATGTCTTATGCAAGATAAAATACTTATCTGACCTGTAAATTGAAAAAATTATTACCCAAACCACTGAATAACCTATCCTAACTGCTGTTGAAATGCAGCAAGTGCTAAAATACAAACATGCATTCCTACTAAGTTTGTTTATTTGACCACATAAAAAGTGCAAATAGTTTAGCTTAGTGTTTTTGTTTGTGTTATCATTGTTGCACGAGGGAAAGCATAAAGAAGCATATCATTGAGCATCATGTCCAAGATATAACGATGATAATTACAGACACAGGTGAGCTTCGCCACTATCATATAAACGCAAGGGTTTATGATATTAATTAACCAAGGAAAGGGAACAATAAAACTGTAGTCTCAGCATACCTTACAAAGTCTCTGTACAGAAAAAATCGAACAACTCCTTACTCTTTATCAAAAGGCGAAGTAAAAAAAGAGTTCATTCTCGATGATTTCCAAATCAAGCATGAATTAAATCGCATTACAGCTGAGGCCTACCAAGCCAAAACAAGGACATTGTAATCAAAATGATATCTATTCAACTTTATTTATACTTTTGTGTTAGAAATAGTTACATTTTCAGGATATGAAAAAGTTTAGACTTAAGAATCTACATCCTTTGGCGCACCATGAAAAATAGCAGGGCAGCAAAAAGAGTAGATTGATTGGCATACTCACAGATGTGCTGAAAAATATCATTTCTTAAACTGAAGACCAGCTGCATTCCTAAACACCCTCAATCCACCATGATTATGAAAGATCTGAAAGAGTAAAAACTGAGCAAACACTAAATGGTAAATCTCAAAAGGTTGAAAACTAACGTATAGAATAGGAATGTTCGTTGGTTCAGATTCATATATCAAATGAGGCCTAGATAGAAAATTAAAAAAGCAGGGCTTTGTTTAAATAGCAGCTAGATTCCAGAGACTATGTCTTAGTTCATCCTTTTTCATTCAAAGTCACTCTTCCTGTACCTACTTCCCAAATTACTCAAAAATAAGCTTCAGATAATGAATAAGCTAAGCTTTAGAGAACTTCTTTTACTTAAACTGTACAGTTTTAAGAGCTTTGTGAAATGATGGATGATTTCATTGTCATGGTCTGCGAAAACGTGATTTCAATAGGTTTCAATTTCCTCAACGGCTAAAAACTACTCTAAAGCTAATCTAAAGATTTCGCATCAAAAAATATTTTGCTTAATGTAAAATCTGTAATAAGTTCCATTATATAAGCAGTTAAAACGCATAAAATAGCTGAGAACAATCTTGAACTTTAGCAAATCAAGTACAACATAACTAAAAGGGCTGATGAAACCTTGCAAGAAGTGTTGAAAAACTTGGCAGATTACTACCCACAAGCACCTCCAACTGGTGGAACCCCCAAAATGAGAGCTATTCTAGCCTCAGTTAATAGGATGGATGACGATGAGTACGATCTTATTCTCGCCCACAACATCCAGGTCACATAAAAAGAATTTTAAACTCATGATTATACTGAGTTCATCATGAAGGTTTTGAACAAAGCCATCCAAGTTACTGGCTAAATAGAAGACAATGATGTTCGCGGAAGAACTTTGTTCTAAAAGTTTACTTAGTTTAGCTAAAATCTGTTTGGAATAACTCAACGTAAGCAGCCAACAGCTAAGAAGGGTGAGGAAAAGAAAGAAAGAGAAAAGCAAATTGCAAAGTATCTGGAGGGAGTTATTTTAGGATTAGACAAATAAGTCAAATAGGGTATATTAGAATCTCATCTAGAAGCTGATGAGTCTATTTCCAAAATGCTTGAAAACACAGCTGATTAAATATAGAAGTTGAAAAGAAATAAGAGCTTTAGTATTGGGCAAAAGATTCCTAGTTTTGTTAAATCTTTCTCAAAGAATGATTTGAAGTAAAAAAATCTTAATGTCAAAAATTCATCCATTTTGAGAATATTAACGAAATGGGCAGAGTATCTATAGTAATTTTTTGACAAGCCAGAGATCGTTATAAAGCAAAGAATATACCCTTTCAAAACAACCGAAAACCAGCCAATAAACTGCTTGAAAAGTATAAAAGACATCCTTTATTAATAACTAGTAAAATCTAAATAATAGGTCAAAGAATAGCTAGAAATGCTGCAAAATGATAACATTCTCTTTCAGGCCTAATTTTTATCAAAGGCTTCAAATGAAAAAATAAATTCTTTTGTGAAAAGATTCAGTGATACAAGGGAAACTGCCTCAAAAATGAATGCTGTTTTGATTCGATTCATGGTCAAATACATTAATATCCTCATAGATAAACTCCTGTTTGCAGGAAGATCAGTGTCAGTGGATTTTTAGGAAAAAACCATCAACTTAGTCAGCTTTCGGATTGGAGATCTAATGAGAGCCAGATTACAGTGTACTGAATCAGGCTTTATCAGCATCTTAAAAACGCTTTATGCTTTAGACGAGTTAGATAACAATAAGTTTTTTAAATTAGTTCGAATCAAAAACAAACTTGACAGCAAAGATAACAACGTTTTGATTAATTTTATGTTTATGGGCAAAACTCAGTGCTAGCTACAACTCTCAATCCAAAATTTAGGTGGAAAATAGAAGAATTACTACAGTTTCAGTCATTTCATTTATGAACTAACTAGAGGGAAATTCGGAGCCTTGACTTAGTGTGCAATAATTGTTTCTCAACATGACCCCAAAGTTTCCTCTAGTCAAGGATATTTTTATAAACCAAGGAGAAAATCTAAAGAGGAAAAAACAGCCTAACCGAAGCTTTAAGCTTAAAATATGAAAGGATTGAAGCTCCAACCTTAGAATTAGTAAAAGTTGTAGAATCCTCGAAATACCTTAAAAAATGCCAGTAATAAAAAAATGTTTGTTTGCTAAGAATGTGGGGAGTTAATTTTCAACCAAAATATTGATTTGCTCTCAAAAAAAGGTGATAAAGAAAATGAACTAATTTACATATGCGTCAACTGCACTTTGAAAAGTTCCAAAGATCAAAATAAAACAAACTAAGAGCTAATTAGTGATTAGCAGACATCGCTGTTTTTGAAGAAATGGGTTGACAAAACATTGCTATTAAAGTTAAAAAATTTCGACTTGAGCCAATGCCACGAAATTCTCGGCTATAGATAAGTATATTTGCTTCGTTTTGACCCGTCCTCAGGAAGCCCACAACTCTGCTGCATCTGGTAATATCCCAATAGCTCAACCTATTACCTATTGAAGTTAAATTCTGCAATTCCTGAACTGGACTCAGATTAAAAAATAAGAGAAAGCGTTGATTACAAAGATATCTCTAAAGAAGTATTAAGCAAAGCTCCAACTGGCGAATTTACTTACATCATTTGGAATTTTATCGACAAATAGTTTAGAAAGGAACTCTATGATCTCTTGAAAATTACACATTAGTGCATCCAAACCAATAACATATTTAAATATTTCTTGAAGTAGCAGAGTAAAGCTAGAGTTATTGAGAATTTCAACAGCAAAAATGAAATTCTGACTGTCTTTTAGGATAGTATTCAATTGGAAGAAATCTAAAAGTATTTTGAAGGCAAGAATTAAGATGAAATAAACTATACTAAGCAATATATCAAAAAGATATACGCGAATTACTTGTAGCTGACTAAAGTGCCCTAGTTCTTAAAAAATTGGAGCCACTTGAAAGTGCTAAGTTTGGCCAACAATCAAATCTCACAGTTAGACCTGGCCTAAAAAGTTGAACTTAGTTAACTTTATCTCTCTAGGAATAAACTTTAGGCAATAAACCTCTAACACAACCCTAATCTCTAAATAATCTACATAGGGGATAACCATTTGACTGAAATAAAAGTAGACAATCTCTAAAAACTGAGGGTGCTTTCATTATCTTCCAACCAAATAAAAACGATCAGCCTTGAAAAAAATCCTCTTCTGACCGAACTAAATCTTATCGCCAACTAGCTAACAGAAATCAACATTGAGAGCAATAGAAGCCTATCTATCTTATATTTGGCATCCAATAATATTTCTGAATTGAACCTTCAAAATAATCGGAAATTGAGCAAAATCAATTTTTATAACAATTACCTCAGTGAAATCAATCTCTCCAATACTTCAGACTTGGTTTGGGTTCGAATATCGCAAAACCAGCTCTCTTAGATCGATATCTCAAACAATAAAAAACTTTGGTACCTGGATTTGAGCGTTAATGCTATAAAAAGCATCAATCTGCGAAATTTAGAAAAATTGTAGACCGCAATATTTCGTTTGGGGTAGGGAGCCAAATTGGAAGACATCATATTAGACGGGACTAACAAGAAATGTGACTTTTCAGGCATATTTGACACATAGGAGCAAGTGCGATAATTGAAAAAGGCGTTATAAAGCAAATATCCGGAGTTGAGCTTTGGGTGATTCATATCTAACTTTTATTTTAATGAGGATCGCCATATTGCACTCCCTATCATGAATTTGCTAACTATTCTAAAGATATCCTCCAAAGGTAAATTTCTTGGAAGATGCCAACACCATCTGTTACCTCATCGATGATAAAAATTTATTCATACAAGTTTGATCCTCTCTGAAAACCTTGGTTGTTACACTAAGCCAAAGGGGCACTTCTAGTGTAAATTTTTCCCTACAGACACCACATAAATTTGCCTTGATTGGGACGATATTGTCAGTTGGCACAATAAGTTGATGATTATGTGAATAATTAAATAAGACGCGATCACTTCATTAATTTTCTTCCTCGAAAATGGACTCTTCTGATTTTTCTTCAGCGATAGAAGGCTCTTCCTACTCATGCTTGATTTTGATATGGATGATTAGAGTCTATTGGTCCTTATATGTGCGACTACAATGTTGACATTTGTATCGTTAACCCTCTGAGAGTTAGGGGTTTTTGACCCTCTTCCTCAAGACGGGCTTCATTTCTCTTTCCCACTATTTGAAAAGATCCTGAATAAGACTTAAATTACATCAATTTTCTACAACTTCTTTGAAAATGTTTGCAAAGATGTCTGGAACTAATCCAGATTCTGCTTCCCAACTTCGTTAAGCATGAATCTTCTCCAAAATTGGTCATAGTAATTGACATTGGGATCATAGGGACTGCAATCCGGTTAGTTGATATCTAAATGTTGGCACATATGAGTTTTTTGATTAGTTTTTAATTTCTGTATTTTTTCCAAGACCTGAACCTCAAGTTTGGTGATGCGGTCATAGAGTTACGTTTGTTATTCGTTTGGCGCTTACCCCTTTTTGAAATTCCTTTTTCTCATTTAAAATAACTTATTATATAGAATATTCTATACTAGAGGCTGTTATATAGAAGACTATGCAAATTTTTGTGTCAGGTTTACCTCCATTCGTCCTGAACTCGTGAGAGGCAGGTGGCTAAGCATCAATAATGCGCTTTTTTCGCTTACTTCTTGTTTAACAGTGACTGCTTTGAATGATTTCAAATTATTGTACCAGAAGTACGGCTGATTCCGACAAGCATTCAAAACCGACACCAGTATGCAGAATGATTCACACTCATTTACATCATATGTAAAGTATCCTTTTCCCCATTCAGTCAGTAGAGAACGAATTTTAAATAAAATGAAAGCTACCTATTCTTCGATTGAGATTAGTTTATTTAAGACTTAATATTATTTGAACAGTTATAAGCTAATTGTTTGTGATGAAATCGATCGAATTGCTTCAAAGTGATGATTCCAAATGCCTGATATTTATTGCTTAGTAAATAATTGGTTTTCTTCAGTTAGACAATCAAACGCACAGCTTGAAGCTTTGAATATAGGATAAATGGTAATTTTGGTATTCAAATTCTTTTGAATTCTTCCAGAAAAATTTGATAATTTTAATTTAGATTAGGGTGAGATATAAACAATGAATCAACAGTTAATCCAAAAACCTTTGAAATAGGCCACGAAGCACATAGGCTTTAAACTATGCTTGTCAAAATGTGGGAGTGAAGGCCATGTTAACCTGGCCGGTGAGGCCATCCATAATACGGTGTACCAATGCATGTAGAACTGCGGCTATAAATGGGAAAGTTTGAAAGATGCGCTTCACAGCTAATGAAGAATGATTGTTACTTATTTATTTGTACCTATTCCCATATTTACATTTTAGGAGTCTTTAGATAATTGAGGGTGCTTTGAAAATGCGGCTGCCTATTGATTATTTTGTAAACTCTTCCTATTTTATCTTGAGTAAGAGTAGGCAAAATGTTTTTAGTGCTAAAACTTTAATAAACTTTACTTCGCTCTAAAATTATTCGGCTGTAAAGTTTAAACAGAGTATTTAAGAACTAGTATTGAGTGTAGGTTTATTAAACATCATAAAAAGCCTTTCTCTGACAACTGCACTTATAAGTTTAAAATTATTAAAGCCCGCTTTGCTTATTGCGATTCTTATCTTACTTTTTGTTATATCCTAAACACGAATAATTGTAAATATGCACGAATAAATAAGTCCTTGGTCGATCTACAACAACAAGTTCCAAATAAGCATAAACCTCAAATCAATAACTGTCCCTCATAAGCCTACCAAAAGTTAGCTAGCCCCACTGCAAACCTAAAAAAGAAAACCCATCTAAAAAGCACGAAAAGTACAGAACTAACGTAATTTGTAGCTAGACTTTTACAAGGAAAAATTGCGATATTTGAAAACTTAGATATAAAAGCATGATTCTGTTCACTAGATCCTCGAAGTTGTGATTGGAGATATAAGAAGCAAAGTCAATTTGTAAACTGAGAAGGCAGTTGTGAATGATTTATTGTAAGAAAGACTGATCTTATAGCTCTTAAAAGGTTAGCTATCAAAAAGTTTAGAAACTAAGCCTTTGCTTATTATCCCAAAGATAAAACCTCAATCCGAGAGATGCCGAGCCTCTAAATATGAGAATAGCCTACATTTGAGTTAGCTAAGTGCAGAAAAACAAAGAAGATATAAGTTTAAGACTTAATAAAAAACGGAAAAGCTTTCCTTAATCTTGAATTATTAACCTTTTGATGATCTAGATATAAGAAGAAGAGCAATTTAGTTGAGAAAGCATAAAAAAATACCATCCAGGATGAAGAAGAGTTTTTTGATGCCCAAATCATCTTCGGATTGATTATTCCGCATTTTTATGGCAATTAGTCATACGAATTTTACTTGTAGATTAGCACTAATAATGTTGGAATGCAACATCTAAATTTTAGCTTTAGTCAACTTTAGAGCGACGCTAAATCTTCTGTTAAGCTGAGCAGCTAATTTTGAAACATCATTAAAAGATTTTTCTCTAGAAGAAATAATGACAGTAGCTCGATCCTAAAAATACAAAATAGTTTTGCTTCTACCATCTCAAATCTTTGCTTGGCTTTCTCACTTAAATGATGAAAATATAAGTCAAACAACAATCGAAACTTATTCTATCTTGCTTTCTTTTTTTTGCTTTTTTAAAGCTTCGAGGGACAAATCATTAGACTTAGGACAGTCAATCGAAGATAGAACTCAAATATCTTCAAATCTGCTTTATTTTTGAATAAGCTCATTGATTAATACCGCGTATTTACTTCTTCAAATTTAATCTGGATATCTTTTAGTAGCTAAATTCTGTTTTTTAAGCAGAAAATACCTTATTTCGCTACATTTTATCAACGAAAGCATTTCATTAATTAAAGATGAAGCTTTAAGATTATTTGGAGGAATCGATTATTAGCTTTCTGCATAGATAGTCAGTTAATCGCGATCGATTTATATACTACCAAATTACTACAGCCAAAGTAAAGATGAAAAAAGGCGAAAATATTATCAATGTTTACCCTATGCATCCTTCAATCAACCCCTGGCAAGCTCCTAATGCTGAATTTTCGGCATATTCGACAGGCAACCCCGTCCGAACAAACAGGATGCTGAATAAATAAGGTTTACATGACAAAATCTTCTAGCCATAACGTCCTATAACTTGTCAACTCCTAGCCTATACAATTATACTCCTTCTAGGAGTTGGGATCGCAACATTTTTTATGATTTATGTTGGGACACTTCTGGGATTTTTCGCAACGCTTATTCCTCTCTATCTTTTTTATCTCTGCTTGACATGTTGCAACTTCAGTCTCAGCAGGATGAAACACATATAAAAAGCATAAAACTTTGAAAAAGACTTCATGTTCATAAAAAGCGCACCCGGATAGATCCTACTGTAAGCAGAATGTTATCACTAAACAGTAATATATGATAGTTAAGACCCAACCCCAACCATTAAGAAAGTTGTCACTCGTTCAGAAACTATCAGATTGCCCATCTTCGAAAAGCAGGACCAAACTCAACCCACTGCGCCATTATAAGGAGAACCCAAACTAACCCTTGTCAGATATTTCATTGATTATCAGTTTATGGACTATGCGAGTGAAATGAAATTCCGGCCGAATGAGCAGGGAATCAAAGCGAGAAACAACGTCGACGCCCACCAATCCTATGATGCTTTCTATGATTTTCCCGGGAGATTCGAGGCCAAGATCTATCACACCGGACAAATGACTTGGAAGTACAATGTGGGCTTTTATGTGTCTTGCATTCTGGGTCTGGCTTTGCCTTACGTCAGTTGCCTTGATCTTTCAATGAGGTAGTTGGAAATCCGCATAAAGAAATCCGTGAGAATCTGAGTGATCTCTGTGCTGAAGTTTCGGCATTTTTTGTATTAATCGCTTATTGGATCTTGTATTTATATGGTTTTATTGCCATCGATTTATATACTCCCAAATTACTACAGTCAAAGAGAAGATGGAGAAAAGTATGAGCAACATTTTCTGTATTTCTCCCACAATCAATGTCTGGCAGATTCCTACTAATTAATTCTCCGAAGCGAACACTGTCCGAACAAACAGGATGCTGAAAAAGTAGGGTTTGAAATCAGCAAAGATTTAACAAAAACCGGCAAAACAAACTCTCGTGAGCAAATCGTTAGTACCTCTGAAATGATATAATATATTGTTTGTAGCTTATCGATTAACTTCATCATAATGCAAGCTATTGACTCATAAGTCGCCTTTGCAGCTACGATTGTTCATTCTTATGCCTATTGTTTTTAATATATCTTTGTACTAAAATTGTTGGAATGTAACAATTAAACATTTGCTTTAGTCAACTTTAGACCTATGCCAAACTTTCTATTACGCTGAGCAGCTATTTTTGAAATATCATCAAAGGATTTTCCCAAGGAACAATAGATACTAACTCCACCCTCAAAATACAAATTAACTTTGCTTCTATCACTTCAGGTCTTTGTTTGCCTTTCTCACTCTTCTCTGACGTGAAATAAGGCTAAATAATGAAAATGCAAATCAAGCAATAAATGGAATTTAATACTATTGGGTTTTTTGTGCATTTTTAAGGTTTCGAGTTGCTATCAATTTATTTAGTGTCAAATTACTGCAGTCAAAGATGGAAAGAGACGAAAATGTGACTACCATGTACTGTCTATAACCTACAAGTAACCCCCAGCAAGTTCCTACTGCTGAATTCTCTGAAGGGAACCCTGTCCGAACAAACAAGATGGAGCATGGTTTGGATAGCAACATCTTCTCACTTCCTATGTGTTTAATATTTATAGACTCTACTCTTACGCTCTTTCTAATAGGTGGGGTCTTAATATTGTTTGCTATTTAACTTGAGTTTATAGGATGCTACTTTTTTTTAATTCCTCTCTATGCTATTTACCTGTTCTTAACATTTCGCAACTACGAATTCAGCAAAATAAGACACATTTAAAAAGCATAAAACTTTGAAAAAGACTTCCTGTTCATAAAAAACGCGCCTGGATAGATTGTACTTTAAGCAGAATCTTATCACTAAATGGAGAGAGGTTAAAACAAATAGAAAGTTGTCACTAGTTCAGAAACTGCCAGGTTGCTCATCTTCGAAAACAAGGACTAATCTCAACCCATTGAGCCATTAAGCGGAGAGCCCAAACTAACCATCGTCAGATACTTCATTGACTATCAGTTCATCGACCATATGAGCGAAATGAAATTCCGGTTGAATCAGTAGGGAATCAAAATGAGAAACAGCGACGACGCCCACCAATCCTACGATGCTTTTTATGACTTCCCTGGGAGATTTCAGGCCAAGATATATCACACGGGACAAATGACTTGGAAGTACAACGTGGGCCTTTATGTGTTTTGCATTCTGGGTCTGACTTTGCCTTACGTCTGTTGCCTTGATCTTTCAATAAAGCAGTTGGACGTTCGCATAAAGAAATCTGTGAGAATCTGAGTGATCCCTAACCCAAATATCTTCGATTGTATTATTTAGCGCTTTTAACTTACTTTTTGAGATAAGTTTTGATTTTGTGTGTGAAACTCAGTTTGTTTGTCTGATTTATCGCTTAGTAAACAAAAACCTTCTATGTTATTTTGCCTCTCAAAGAATACAAAAGAGTAAAGCCCGTGGCATCCAACACACTGACCTATCTGAGCTCATAACACAGATGATTTTTATTTCTTGTAAAAATGAAACAAAATAGTATCTCAATCTTCTAAATGTATAGAAACTTTATTTTCTACCTACAACAAAGTTTGCTCACAACCCATGGACAAATTAGTTCAGCTCAGGTTAGGCCTTTCTTTGGTTTACTTCAACCACATCCCGGTCTCAAAAGAGCCAAAATGATGGAAATTAGACTTACAAATAATGAGGGTTATTTGTAATGGGTCGATCTTGTGAGCCTTTTTAGAGTTTTTGAGCTTCGGAAGTCTTAAAACTTTGCAATCTGGAGAGTAATTAGGAGATAGAGCTCTGTTGAACTCATTTCGGCTTATTTTTGGTTCAGATGTTTGCCTAACTCTGCGTTTTCAGTGCTTGAGCTTTCATTCTGGATTTCCATCAATAGCGAAATTCTGTTTGTTTGAGCCGAAAATCCGTTGTATTGCTACCTTTGGCGAAACACAGCATTCCAGTGCTCTGCGCTGAAGTTTCGGCATTTTTTGTACTAATCGCTTATTGTGTTTTTGTATTTATAGTCGTTTAATTGCCATCAATTTATATACTCCCAAATTACTACAGCCAAAGAAAAGATGGATAGCTAACCAACTAATTAATCTGTTCAATTAGCTGAGCTTTACTGAACCTGTTTTTTGTATAATAGCTACATCATCTATCTCGGCGGAGTTTTGATCTGTGCACCCACATCAAAGCATCTTAAAAAAATTTAGAAGGCAGAAAATTTCGAGAAAGATTATTAAGCAATAAAAAATGCAGATGGGTAGATTTTGCTTTATACTGAATCCTACCATCAGGTTTAATGGTATGACAGTGAATTCCAATCTACAACTATCCACATAGAAAACCCATGTAGTGAAAAAATCGTGACTTACAATAACACTCTTCGGCTGCCGCTTATAGAAAATCACGATGTAAGTGAACCCATCGACAGCTTAAAAGGAGACTCTCAACTAATCCTCGTCAGATTCAATATTAGCCACAATTTTAAAGATCATGCAAGCTAGACGAAATTCAGGGCGAATTAGCAAAACTTTTATGAAACAAACAAAAGAGACACTCATCAGTTCTCTGAGAGTTTCTATGACTTTAATGGACGATTCTAAAGCAAGATCTATTATTCGGGGTCAGACATCTGCAAGTACAATGTTGGTTATTATGTCTTTTGCATTCTAGGCTTGGCTTTGCCTTATGTTAGTTCTCTTTAGCTATCGATGAGGCAGTTGGACGTCAACATAAAGAAAGAAGTGAGAATCTGAGTGATCTCTAGGTCAAATATCTTAGATTTCATTATAGTTAACCCTTTTAAAAATATTAATAAAATCTTTTATATCCCTAACTTTGGAATAGCTAAAAAGGCTCAACTTTTCATGATATTACTAATCGTGCAATTCTTGGTGCTTGTGCATGACTGGGGTGATCTATAGTTTATCTATCAAAATTCTAATAATATTTACTTTTTAGATGATATGTAAAAACAGAGGCTCTGAATGATTTCCAAATAAATTTCTAGAGATTCAATCTTATCATATTGAGTACTAAGCAAAGGACATGGTTTTACCTTATTTTAACATTTTCGGCAATTATTTAGAAAAATTTGAATGACTACAATAATATATTCGTTTATTGATAATAAATCTAACATATTTCTTTTTATTACAACTCAAATGGAGAAAGAAAAAATTGAAAGGGCCAAAGATGTCAGCACAGGAGCCTACAAAAAGATGGGAAACCGTCAAATGATGAGATAAGAAGTTCCTATTGCTCAACATCCACAGCAGGAACGCCTTCCCCCCAACAATGCTAACCAAGAACACGCTAATGATTACAGCTGCCTTAAAAAACAGCAGCCTTCTAAACATCTTTAAGCTCTAGCAGCCACAATTATTCTTATCGTTGGAGCCAGCATAGGGCTAGTCCTATACTTCAATAACATTTCGATGTCACTCTGGGCATACCTGGCAATTTATATTAGCTCTTATCTCCTCTATCTGATAGTGGCTTGCTGCTGCTCCAACCCCCTAACCAAATATCTTAAAAACATTTCAAAAGGAGAAAAATTTGAAAATGATTACTAGTATTTAAGAAAAAAAGTGGGGAAATTTGTCTTACACGCTGAAGGTTATCATTGGGAATCAACCACCCATCAGGACACTTGGACTGATTCAGATGGGCACACTAGGACCACAACATATACCACAACGGATAAGGTTGTGACTCATACAGCAACTTAATAATTGCAACCAAGAGAAACTGTGGACCAAAGCGGAGCCATCAATTAAATCAAAGTCTAGACCAAAATAGTGTTCATCCATTACTACGTCAAGTATCGGTTTATTGATCCTCAAAGCCAAAGAAAGTTCAATACCATTTACGAAAACTTTAAATCGAGAAATATCTTCGATATATAACAAAGCTTTTCCTTCAAATACGACTTCCCTGGATTTTTCGAAAGAAAGGCATACTTCATTGGAGAACTAAACTGTAATTACTTTTGCTGGTACTACCTGTTTGGAGCGTTTGGCATGCTTTGGCCCTATAGTTTATGGGTGGAATCGAAAATTAGGCGATTTAAAGTGGAGGCAATAAAGGCTGTGAGAATCTGAGTGATTTCCTAAGTCCTTTTTATCTATGTTCAATTTATCAGATTGGATACTTAATAAATAGAAAACCTCACCTTACAACAAATGCCTAATAATGGGTCTATTATCCTATAAGAAATCGTAAAACAAACTGCTTTCCTCATCCTTCTGTTCTTTCCGTTGCAAATCTACTGAGCTTTAACGAGGTCTCTATGATTTCCATTATCAAATCCTCAGCAGACAAAAATTTGACTACATTTATAAAATCTTTAAATAGAAGAATACCAAGGATACAGAAGATATAGTAAAGGTTAAGACTCTGAGTAAATTACAAATCAATTTCATGGGATTCAGCATAACTTGAGTAATAACCAAAGGACATGATTTACCTTTTTTTAACATTCTTGGCAATAATTGAGATATATTTGGGTGGCTGCATTAATATATTCGTTTATTGATAAAAAATCTAATACTTTTCTTATTATTACAGCTTAGATGGAGAGAGAACAAATTGAAAGTGCCAAAAATATCAAAGCGGGAGCCTATGCTAAGATGGAAAAGTCTCAAATGAGTGGCTAGCGTGTTCCGATTGATCAATATCCACATTAGGATCGCCTTCCCGCAAACAATGCTTATCAAGACTACGCTTATGATGTCAACAGGCTTAAAAAACAGTAGTCTTCTAACCACTGCCAAGCCCTAATAGCCACATTTCTTCTAATCGGAGGAGTCACCACAGGACTAGTTCTATACTTCAATAACTATGGGCTGCAATTCTAGGCATACCTGGGAATCTATCTTGGCTCTTATCTCCTCTATCTGATAATGGGTTGCTGCTGCAACCCCCTATCCAAATATCTTTAAAACATTTCAAGAGGAGAAAAGTTTGAAAACGATTACGAGTCTATAAGAAATAAAGTGGGGCATTTTGTTTTAGATGCTGAGTGTTACCATTGGGAAACAAACACTCATACGAGAACTGTGACTGATTCAGATGGGCAAACTAGGACCTAAACATATACCACCACAGATAAGGTTGTGACTCATACAGCAACTTAATGCTTGCACCCAAGGGAAACTGTGGACCAAAGCGGGGTCATCGATTAAATCAGAGCGTAGACCAAAATAGTGTTCATCCACTACTACGTCAAGTATCGGTTTATTGACCCTCAAAGCTAAAGGAATTTCAACACCATTTACTAAAACTTTAAATCGAGGAATACCTTCGATAGTTATCAAACTTTTTCATTCAAGTACAATTTCCCTGGACTTGTCGAAAGAAAGGCATACTTCATTGGAGAACTAAATTGTGATTACATTTGCTGGTATTACCTGTTTGGAGCGTTTGGTATGCTTTGGCCGTATAGCTTATGGGTTTAGTCAAAAATTAGGCGATTTAGAGTGGATGCAATGAAGGCTGTGAAAATCTGAGTGATTTCCTAAGTCCTTTTTATCTATTTTCAATTTATCAGATTGGGTACTTAATAAATAGCATATCTTACTTTACAACAAATGCCTGAGACTTTGAATGATTTGCAAATCATTTTGCTGAGATTCAATATAATCAATCATATTAAGTAATAAGAAAAACAGATATTCCTTTAACAATAATTTGATAACTTTATAGTTATTGGCTATTGTCCGGAAACAACAACAAACAAAAAACAACGAATGGGTAATTAGTAATAATAATCGATCTTTTTTAAGATCTTATCATTCGTTTATTAATAATAAATCTAACACCTTTCTTATTTATTCGACCTCAAATGGAGATAGAACAAATTGAAAGTGCCTAAAATGTCAACAAGGTAGTCAACGAAAACATGGGAAGCTTTCAAATGATGGGCTAGCCTGTTCCAACTGATCAATTTCCGCATCAGGATCGTCTTCCTGCAAACAATCTTAATCAAGACAATCCTTGTGATGTCAACAGGCTTAAAAACCAGTAGTCTTCTAACCACTGCCAAGCCCTAATAGCCACATTTCTTCTAATCGGAGGAGTCACCACAGGACTAGTTTTATACTTCAATAACAATCCGATGCCATTGTGGGCATACCTGGGAATCTATATAGGCTCTTATCTCCTCTATCTGATTGTGGCTTGCTATTGCAACCCACTAGCCAAATATCTTCAAAACCTTAAAAGAGGAGAAGCCTTTAAAACCGATTATGAGTTCATTAGGAATAATGTAGGGCATTTTGTTCTAGCCGCTGAATGTTACCATTGGGAAGCAAACATTCATACGTCAACTAGGCACGATCATTAAAATGGGTAAAGTACCTATACGTATATCACCACAGATAAGGCTGTGACTCATAGAGCAACTAAATAGTTGCACCCAAGAGAAACTGTGGACTAAACCGGGGTCATTGATTAAATTAGAGCGTAGACCAAACTAGTGTTCGTCAACTACTACGTTAACTATCGATTTATTGACCCTCAAAGCTAAACAAACTTCTACAAAATTTACTAAAACTTTAAGTTGAGGAATACCTTAGATAAATATCAAAATTTTTCATTCAACTATAAATTCCCTGGACATGCCAAAAAGAAGGCATACTTGATTGGGCAACTAAACTGTAATTACATTCGCTGGTACTACCTATTCGGAGCCTTAGGCATGCTTTGGGTGTATAGTTTATGGGTTTAGTCAAGAATTAGGCGATTTAGAGTGGATGCGATGAAGGCTGTAAGTATCTGAATGATTTATTAACCCCGTTTTATTTTATGAGAATTTATTAGATTGGGTATTAAATGGTATACTCCACTTTACAACAAATACCTGATAATCGATCTATCATCCTATAAGAACTCGTAGCACAAACGGCTATCTTTATCGCCCCTATTCTTTTGATTGCAAATATACTGAGTTTTAGAGATCTCTCTGCGATTTCTATCCTCAAATCCTCATAATTGTTATCGCACTCGATGAGTTTTGTTTTCGTATTTTGGTTTTTACAGCTCTCCGTCCTGCAGATTTTATTGATATTCTTTGTTTTTGACTACTTTTGCTTCAACGCCTAGTGAATCTTTTCGATAATTACCTAAATTCTTGAAATGATGGGACTGCCAAGTTTAAGATTTTTGTCCGCCCTGGATAAATAAGGCTCTAAATGATCTCATTTATAAGTTTGATCATTTATTTTCGATGAATCAGCCTGCTGTAAAGTTTAAGTCTAACTTCGCTTCACGTTTATAAGTCAATCATGACAGCAAATGATATTAATTTGATAATTAAGTTGAATGCCGATCCCCACAATTGAGGAATAGCGAAAGTTCTAAAGCAGAATCGCCTTCTACTCCTAAAGGCTAAAGGTATGCCGCTACCGCTTCTACAACATGATCCAGATCCGAAAGAAAGAAATCCCTCACCTCTTCATCAACTATCAAGATGAATCTTTGCAGCAAGAAATATAAACCAAGCTCTTGGACAGCGCAGATACCTACATCAACTGTCTACGCGGGGATTACTACTCTAAATAGATCCCAGAGTATCTGCAGAGCTAGTAACATAAGCTTTATTTAGAGCCAACGCTTTCAAAGGACTTTATTACACCGACTTGGCCCCGCTATTCGTTTTGGAAGAAGAGAGGACTCCAGTCTTGGCGAAGATATTTGAAGAAAGCTACGGAAAGTGAACCACAGATCGCTTCAGAATAAATAAAATATAAGCCATTTTTAGTAAGAAGGTCGTCAGACCTAGAATATAGGTTTAAGAATTTCTGTGCAATATCAGCTTTATTGACTATAAATTTTCCTAAGAAGGGTTAGCTACCTTTCTCCATTTCTTTACTTTAAGAGTCCTTCGTCCACATTGTTCTTTCCGGCCTTTTAGTGATACGTACGCAGCCCATAATATTCATCCAGACATTTTTTGCCTAAAATCATTCAAATGATTCTCTTCCGACAAGCAAAATACTAAGTTCTTGTATCAATTTGCCTTTTCAGCAGATTCATTCGGCTGCTATCAAAATCAACTCTGATTATTTACGCTTATCCATGGATTCTGCTCCTTTAGCTTTCAGCGTTTTTGGAGGATTTATAAAATTTTATAGACTGTTACATTAGCTGAAAACCTATTCTAACAATAGGCTATGCGAAATGCCATCTTGAGATAAGATTTGATCACACTTATTGACTTTTCTTAGTAAATTTCTGACATTTTCTCTTGAGCTGAAAGAATCTAAGATTCAAGATTTTTATTTCCATTTTAAACTGCAAAGATGTACCTATTATCAAAGCTATATATTATGAGTCAAACGAGTCTACTAATCTTGCATTCGAACCTTTCTTTCTTTAAAATGGGAACTTTAGAGCCAACTCTATTGTAGGTGATAAAGTAGAAACCATAAGCAACAGATCAGAACATACATAAAATAAAACTTTTATAAAATTTTGAAAATGAAGGTCACCTAAAATCATATGTGATTGGACGAAACTGAAGTTTTTCTCTATATTACTAAATAAAATAATGGCAAACAAACGACAGGCTCACAATTAATGGATTTTAGGGTCGAATTAAGCATTTTTCCTCCATTTTTCATTGTTTTTTGGCTCATGATTTTTCTATAAAGTCAAATATACCCAGCAATATAAAGTATTTTTTTAAAAGCTTTCATTCAAAAACGCACGAACTATTCCAAAAGTAGCAATAAAGACCGATAATTTCAAAGAAGTTCCATGTTTTAGTTTGCTTGGAGCTACCAAACTATCAGAATTTAAATAGAAGCGTTTCAAAAAA
>Ga0316217_10001351_pt1 | contig 32161 bp, 17 predicted proteins | sample 1anoAmetaG_FD_203633 | JGI IMG/M metagenome (GOLD analysis project Ga0316217, IMG submission 203633) | Freshwater microbial communities from Trout Bog Lake, Wisconsin, USA - 1anoA | ecosystem: Environmental > Aquatic > Freshwater > Lake > Hypolimnion/Profundal zone | place: USA: Wisconsin... | reverse complement strand
CGTCATCAAGCGGCCACAGCGCAAATGGCTCAAAAAACGCCCCTGCCATCGCCAAACACCTCAGCCCACACGACCCTTCCGCGATTCCATCGAGATCCTCCGTTGAACGGTCTTGTTCTTTAGCCCCTGCCGGGGCGAAATGCCGCAGATACGCCCACCTTATCTGTTATACACCCGGCCCCTTCCCAACTCCCTCCCGTCATTTACAATTGCCCACCCCCGTATCTCCCCACGCATCAAAACCAACCGGCCTCTGGCGCCCGCACCGCAGTCCCGCGGATTTTCCCAAATGGACACCCACGCCGCTTCCCCAATGGACATTTTGCCGCGCCAGACACTATTTCACGTTGGGTCCGCGGGTTTGCCAAACCGGTTGTTTGCCGCACAAATACAGCACAAATAACGACTTAGCATCTAACCGCACGCCGCCCGAATCCGGTACGCCTCAGAAGAGGCACACAGGTTGCTAACCTCTACTCGTGTGGGTGCGAGTTGTCCCCCCGGTCCCGTGGCTGAATTTGGATGGGGCGGGGCATCACCAAACTTCACAAAACGCGTGGCCCCTGCACAGGGCGCTACGCAAAACGCGAGAGCGAGAGAGAGAAGGGTGTAGCGCTTAGGCGCTCGCAACGTGCGAGAGCCGGCGCCACATGCGGCCGTCCGGGGAGTGTGCCGCAAGAGAGGTAGTGGATTGCGCGCCATGCGTCAGGACACGACTCTTCACTCTCGGTCTTGTGGGGCCCATCACGTCTCCAAGTCCCGATTCCCGTGAAGAAAGTCCGACCGGTTAGCCAACCGGCCCGCCTGCGGTGCGCTGCGAACATCAGGAAGGGATTGGGATGACTATGAAACGCTCAACATTGAATCGTGGAACATTGCGACAGAAGGGTTTCAATACTAAATACGGCTGGCTCCTGGCCGCGGCGGTGGCGGGGGTGGGGTTGGGTGGAAGCCCATTGGCCTTCGGCGGGATTATGTACTGGAATGGAACCGACAGCAATAATACTACCAGCGGTTGGAATGCCGTTGGCGCATGGTCGAGCAGCGCAACCTCACAGGTCACGACCACCGTTCCGGGGTCCGGCGACACCGCCGTCTTCAACCAGACCGCAGTGACCGCGGCGCAGATTGTAGATTTGAATGCCAATCAGGCGGCTCTGGGTATTCAATTCGCTTCAACGGCCACCGGTGGCGTAACCATCCAAAACGGCACCGGAACAGACATCCTGACTATCGGCACTGGTGGCATTACGATGGCTTCCGGCGCTGGCGCCGTTTCGATCAGCAGCGCGGTGGCGTTGGCCGGTGCAGAGACATGGACCAACAACAGCTCTAGTAGCCTGCTAACGGTCTCCGGAAACATCAGTAACGGCAGCAACACGCTGACGATCGCCGGTGCCGGCAATACCGCTATTTCCGGTGCCATTGGCAGCGGTGGCGGCGGCTTGATCCTCAATGCCAGCGGTATTCTCTCCCTTGGCGCGGCCAATACTTATACCGGTGGGACGACCCTCACCGCCGGTACCCTGAACTTAAACAATACCAAAGCCGTCGGCACGGGCACGTTCGTCATCAACGGCGGTATAATCGACACCACAAACACCACCGCCGGCCTCACTGCGGTCAATAACGCCATGACCTGGGGCGGCAACTTTACCTTTGCGGGTACCGCCAGCTTTAATCTCGGCACGGGTGCCGTTACGCTCGGCACTAATGTCGCGCTCACCGCGAATGCCAATACCCTGACAGTGGGCGGCACCATCTCAGGAACAAATTATGGCCTGAGCAAGGGGGGCGCCGGAACCCTGGTGCTTTCAGGAACCAGTACCTACACCGGAACCACCACCGTGACTAGTGGAACGTTAATTGCTGGCGTCAATGCGTTGGGCAATCTGGGGCCATTTGCCGGCAGCTTCGGTAACGGATCGGGCGACAAAAACCTTACACTGAGCAGCGGCACTACCGCCGGTATGGTAGTGGGCGAGTCAATCACCTCCGCGAGCATCCCCGCGGGTGAGACGATTGCGTCCATTACCGACAGTACTCACCTGGCAGTGACTACTGGCGTTGGCAACAACAAAACCCCCAGCGACCTTGTGGTAGGTCAATTCGGGGCCTTTGGCGAATCGCAACTGGGCGGAGCCGTTCTATTGGGCAACACCGCCAATAGTGCCACCGGCAACGCCGCCCTGCTGACCGGCGGCGCCTTCACAATCGGTCGCCCCATCACAGTCCAGGCTTTGGGTACCGGAGCAACCCAGACTGCCACCCTCGGCGGAAATACGGATAACAACTCGACGTTCTCCGGCCTGATCACCATGAACCGGAGTTTGACGGTTTCACAGGTGGCCAACACAACCGGCAACGCCTTGAGCATCACCGGGGGCATAACCTCAGGTCTTTCTGGCACCCAAACTGTGACCTTTTCCGGCCCCGGCAATATCAATGTCAGCACCACGAGCATTGGCGGTGGCACTGGCACAATCGCGGTCGTCAATGCTGGCGGCACGGTCACACTTAGCGGTGCCAATAGTTACACCGGCGGCACGACCATCCAGGCCGGCAGCCTGATCGCCGGGGGGAATTCGGCGGTCAGCACCAACGGCGCCTTCGGCAATGCGGCCAGTGCCATTGTCCTGGGCAACGGCAGCACTCTGGTCGGCGATGCGCCTGCCATCCTGATCAACGGCGCCTACACCGTCGGCCGCGACATCACGGTTGGCTCGGTGGCCGACGGAACCGTGGCCTACAACGCCATCATCGGCGGCAGCAACACCACCGGTGCGGCGGCCTATACCGGAAACATCACCCTCAACACCACCGCGACCAACTATACGGCCACGCTGCAGGCCGCCACCGGCGGCACGACGGCGTTCAGCACGGGCGCCTGGACGACCAACAACAAGGCCCTTGCCATCGGCACTTCGGGCAACACCGGCACCGTGAGCATCGCGAACTCGCTGGTGACCAGCGGTGGTATCACCGTCAACTACGGCACGCTGCTGCTAGGGGCGGCCAACGCGTTGGGTGGCAGCACGACGCCCGTGACCGTCGGCGCTAACGGCACGCTGGATGTGCATAGCTATGCGGATACGATTAAGTCGTTGACTATGACGGCCGGCGGCACGCTCACCCTGGGCGTAGGCAATCTGTTGACCGCCTCGGCGGCCGTTACCCTCGCCGGTACGCTGAATGTCAGCGGCGCGCCGACCCTGGGCAGCTACGAATTGCTGTCCTATGCCTCGAAGACCGGCACGTTTACCCCCGGAACCCTGCCCGCCAGCTATCGTCTCGTCTACAACTCCAACAGCACGGAACTGGACCTGACGCATCAAGCCACCTTCGCCGCGTTGGCCCTGAACACCAGCCCCTCCAACCCCGCCAACGTTCATGCCGGGGGCAGTCAGACCGTGTATCTGCTCATCGGCAATACCGCCCCGGCCGGCTCGTCGAATTTGAACTATACCCTTAGCAGCAATGTCGGCAGCGGCACGGGCAGTGTCAATGCGAATACGACCAACGTCCCGATCACCGGAACCTATACGCCGGTTGCCGGTCCCAACAGCTTCACCATTAGTGCCACGGACCCCAACGCCACCAACAGCGCTTCAGTGGCCTTCGCGCAGACTGGCTACGCCCTGGCGGCGGCCAACACCATCAGCACGCCGATCACCCTGACCAACGTGCACGTGGGCGGGACCTTCGGGACCTCGGCCCTGAGCATTCAAAACACGGTGGCCACCAACAGCGGCTACAGCGAGAAGTTGGACGCGGCTTTCGGCACGCTCACGGGAAGCGCCTCGGCCAGCGGCTCGATCAATCTCCTGACGGCGCAAAGCATCAACAGCAGCAGCATGATCGTGGGTCTGGGCGGCAGCGCCCATACCGCCGCGGCAGGCTTGGTCACGGGCACGGCACCGATCACCCTGACCAGCGACGGTACCGGCACCAGCGGCCTGGGCACCACAGCCCTGACCGGCCAGACGGTCACCGTCAACGGCGGCGTGTTCGCCCTGGCTTCGGCCAACAGCATCAGCACCCCGGTGACGGTCAACGCGCACGTGAACGGCACGTTCCAGTCCAAGGCCCTGACGATTCAGAACACCGCGACGGGCGCGGCGGGCTACGTTGAAGACCTCGCGGCCGCGTTCGGCACGGCGGCGGGTTCGGCGACCGACAACAGCGGCTTGATCGCCAACCTCCTGGCCGGCACCAGCAACAATACCGCTTTGACGGTGAGCCTCAACGCCGGCACGAGCACGACCGGTGCGGTGACGGGCACCAACACGGTGCCCGTGAACCTGACCAGCACCGGGACGGTCAACAGCGTATCCAACGGCTTGGGCACCACCGGCCTGACCGCCCAGACGATCACGATCACCGGCGGCGTGTACGCCCTGGCGGCGGCCAACACCATCAGCACGCCGATCACCCTGACCAACGTGCACGTGGGCGGGACCTTCGGGACCTCGGCCCTGAGCATTCAAAACACGGTGGCCGCCAACAGCGGCTACAGCGAAAAACTTGATGTGGCTTTCGGCACGCTCACGGGAAGCGCTTCGGCCAACGGCTCGATCAGTCTCCTGGCGGCGCAAAGCACCGACAGCAGCAGCATGACCGTCGGCCTGGGCGGCAGCGCCCATACCGCTGCGGCAGGCTTGGTCACGGGCACGGCACCGATCACGCTCACCAGCGACGGCACCGGCACTAGCGGTCTGGGCACCACCGCCCTGACCGGCCAGACGGTCACCGTCAACGGCGGGGTGTACGCCTTCGCGGCGGCCAACACCATCAGCACGCCGATCAACCTGCCCAACGTACACGTGAGCGGGACCTTTGGAACTTCCGCACTGACGATTCAGAATACGGTGGCCGCCAACGGCGGTTACAGCGAAAAGCTTGACGCGGCCTTCGGCACACTCACCGGAAATGTCACCAGCAATGGCGGCTCGATCAGCCTGCTGGCCGCGCAGACCACCGACAGCAGCAGCATGACCGTGGGTCTGGGCGGCAGCGCCCATACGGGTTCGGCCGGTCTGGTCAGCGGCACGGCACCGATCACCCTGACCAGCGACGGCAGCGGCACCAGCGGCCTGGCCAATACGGGCCTGACCGGCCAGACGATCACGGTCAACGGCGGCGTGTACGCCCTGGCGGCGGCCAACACCATCAGCACGCCGATCACCCTGACCAATGTACACGTGGGCGGGACCTTTGGAACTTCCGCACTGACCATTCAGAACACGGTGGCCACCAACAGTGGCTACAGCGAAAAGCTTGACGCGGCCTTCGGCACGCTCACCGGAAGCGTCACCAGCAATGGCGGCTCGATCAGCCTGCTGACCGCCCAGACCACCGACAGCAGCAGCATGACCGTGGGCTTGGGCGGCAGCGCCCATACCGGTTCGGCCGGCCTGGTCACCGGCACGGCACCGATCACCCTGACCAGCGACGGCACGGGGACCAGCGGTCTGGCCAGCACGCCTCTGACGGGCCAGACGGTCACCGTCAACGGCGGCGTCTATGCCTTCGCGGCGGCCAACTCGATCGGCACGCCGATCAACCTGACCAACGTGCACGTGGGCGGGACCTTTGGAACTTCCGCACTGACGATTCAGAATACGGTGGCCGCCAACGGCGGTTACAGCGAGAAGTTGGACGCGGCTTTCGGCACGCTCACGGGAAGCGCTTCGGCCAGCGGCTCGATCAGTCTCCTGGCGGCGCAGGGCACCGAAAGCAGCAGTATGACTGTGGGTCTGGGCGGCAGCGCCCATACCGCTGCGGCAGGCTTGGTCACAGGCACGGCACCGATCACCCTGACCAGCGACGGCAGCGGCACCAGCGGCCTGGGCACCACCGCCCTGACCGGCCAGACGGTCACCGTAACCGGCCAGGTCTACTCGGGCCTGATGAACTGGATTTCCACTGTCAACGGCAACTGGAACGCCGACAGCAGCTGGACCGATTCGACCGCCAGCGCCGTCCATGCGGCTCCAGGTCTCGACGCGGGCTTTACCAGCAGCGATACGGCCACCTTCGGCAGCACCAGCGCTCCGGTCACGGTGTCCCTTAACAACCATTCGCCAAACCTCAAGGGCATCACCTTCGACAGCAGTGACAGCTACACGGTTGATGCCTCCGGCACGACCCCGGGCGGCACGCTGATCCTCAACGGTGGCGGCAGCGGGGCGACGCTTACCGATCTGCTGGGCAGTCACGAGATCAGCGCCCCGATTATCCTGGCCGACAATCTCACCGGCATGGTCAACAGCGGCTATATCTTGACCCTCAGCGGAATCATCAGCGAAACCGGCGGGCCCAAATCCCTGACCAAGGCCGGCGACGGCACACTGACCCTCACCGGTTCCAACACCTACAGCGGCGGCACCACCATCAGCGCCGGCGTGCTCAAGATCAGCAATGCCCATGCCCTGGGCACCGGCGGGCTGATCCTGGCCGGGGGCACTCTGGACTCCGGTAACAGCAGCATCACCCTCGCCGGCACCCCGCAAACATGGAACAACGACTTGGTCTTCCAAGGCTCGGCCGATTTGAACATGGGCACCGGCGGCGTCACACTCACGGCCACCCGCCAGGCCACCGTGGACGGCGGCAACCTCACCATCGACGGGCCGATCACCGGCAGCACCTTCGGCCTGACCAAAACCGGCGCCGGCATATTGACCCTGGGTGGCAGCAATACCTACACCGGCAACACCACCATCATGGCGGGCAAACTGGCCCTGAACGGCGCCGGTTCGATCAACAACAGTCCGGTGATCAACGTCGGCGCCGGTGCTTACTTCGATGTCTCGGGCGTCACCGGCAGCAACTACGCTTTGGCCAGCGGCCAGACCCTCAAGGGCACCGGCACGGTACTCGGGGCCATCACCGTGGCCGCCGGCAGTGCCATCAGTCCGGGCAACAGCCCCGGAATTCTGCACACGGCAGACCAGACCTGGGCCGATGGCGGCAGCTATGTCTGGGAAGTCAACAGCGTCACCAACAATGTCGCCGGTACCAATTTTGACCAACTGGCCATCACCGGCGGCCTGAACATCACCGCCACCACCACGCCCTTTGCCCTCAAGATCACCAGCTTGGGCTTGGCCACCGACGCCGGCTGGAACGCCAATGGGCATTACGACTGGATCATCGCCACGACCACCACGGGCATCAGCGGTTCGCTCGCAAACATTACGCTCGACAAGAGCAGCTTTACGTGGGGAACGAGCGGCGCGGGCTTTACGCTTTCGAATCAAAGTGGCAGCCTCGTGCTCGACTACCTGGGTAACGATTCGACGTTGAGCCTCCCGACCACGCTGACGATTAACAGCCTCAAGGGCGGCACGCCCAGCACCACGCTGACCATTACCAACGCCGGCAGCACCAGCGGGTCGTTCAGCCAGGCGGTTACCGGGGACGATGGCTCAGGCTTCTCCGTCACTCCCGGCTCCGGCAGCGTCGGCGGCTCGGGGGCCGCGAACCTGACGGTCGCCTTGACCAGCAGCACCAGCCATGGCTATGGCGATTACGGCACGCGCTCCGGTACGGTCACGCTGACCAACCGCGACAATTCGGCGGACGCCAGCAATCACGTCACCTATATCACCGCGAACGTCGGCACGGCGACAGCCTACAATGCCAACATCACCACCAACCTGACACTATTCGGGCCGGCCATGACTGCCGCCGTCAGCGACGCCCCTGCCGGCAACAACGCCTACGCAAACCTGGCCTCATCCACCTTCCTTGAGGGGGTAGTCGCCAGCGGCGCCGCACTGGGCACTAATGGCACCTCCCGCACCCGCGGTGGCACCGCCGTCATTGCGGCGGGCGATGCGTTGCACAGCACCGGCACCGTGCAGATGGCGTGGCGTGCCCCGAGCAACGCGGATATCGCCCCGCTGTTCAGTGATGTGGTGGAACTTTCCGGCTTTGGGACCGATACGGTGGTCTTGGAAATGTTCTACAGTTCTTCGTTCTATGGCACCGGCGAAGCGGCGTTGTTCCTGGGCCGGGAGATCGGCCAAAGCGGCCTGTGGCAGAATGCCGGCACCGTCGGGAGCAAACAGGGTGCCTGGAACGGCACGGATCTGGCCGCTGGCCACTGGGGCCAGGACCTTGGCACCAGCGATGGTCTGCATTACGTCTGGGCGGTCGTAACCCTTGACAGCACCCCCGGCAACAACGACTTCGCCGTCATCCCCGAACCTAGCACGCTGGGCCTGCTGGCCCTGGGCGCCACCAGTCTGCTGGCGCGGAAACGGCGGAGGTGAACTGAAGCGGACGGAATGACGAACGTTCAACCCCGGCGCGCCGGGGCTCAACGTTCAACATCCAATGAAACGGCTTCGTTCAACGTTGAAAGTTGGAGGTTGAACGTTGGACGTTTGCTCTAAATCGGAAAGTATTTCGATTTCATCCCTAATTGCCTTCTCACCTTCCTGCCCCTGCTTGCCACACCGGCCAGCAGGGGCCTTTTCTTTGCGCTCACGCGTCATTTTGACCTAATGGCTCCGTAGAATTCCGCTGCGTTGCCCAGCCCAAGGGTGACGAGTTGTCTACCTGAGCTTGCAGCTTTCCGCGCCCCGGCCCCGTATCTACAGGCGGAACGAGGCCCGGCTCGGCATTGGTACGCACTTTGCCAGCAAGATCTATAGTGGATCAGCGGGAACCGCAGCTCTTCGCGGATCCAACAAATGGGGGTAAGGCATCCGGAGCAGGGAAACATATCGGGTTTCCGGATAGCCCATCGTTGCTGCGAACAGGAATACGGCTGGGGGGCAAGGTCCCGCGGTGTGGCGAACCCGCGCCGTCCCAATGGCGTGTGCGGCAAACGCACTGCTGGTGCGCGCCTGGATTTCGCGCCGCCTTGGGCAGGACCAACAAGGGGGGGGAAAGAACAATGATCGGCAGAGAACAGTACGTACCCCAATTGCGGGGCGCGGCGCCGCCACGCCAGGGTCGCCGGGGTGTGGCCGCCGTGGAATGCGCGCTGTTGCTGCCGTTTTTGTTTCTGATTCTCTTCGGCACCCTCGAGGTGGGGCGGGTGCTCGATGTCCACGAGATCCTCACGCAAGCGGCCAGCACCGGCGGACGCCAGGCTTCGCTGGGAACCCAGACCAATGCCCAGGTGCAGCAGTCTGTGCTGAATTATCTCAGTTTCGCAGGCATCCCCACCACCCACGCCACCGTCACCGTCAGCGACCTGACCCAGCCGGGGGTGGATGTCAGCCAGGCAACCCAATTGGATACCTTGCAGGTGCTGGTGACCCTGCCCGCGGGCGATATCACGTGGACCGGCACCACCCTGGTCATCAGCAACACCAGCCTCATTGTGGGCCAATCCTGCTGGAACTCGGCGCGCGGCCTGGTCTATCCATCCAACGTCACCGTGCCACCGGGCTATTGAATTTTGGGAAAGGAGAGGGCATGTGCAGAAATACTCAGCAGCGTTCGCGGCGTGCGGCCGCCACCGTTGAAATGGCCCTGCTCCTGCCGGTGTGCCTGATGGTGTTGTTCGGGATTATCGAGGGGTGCCGCTTGATTGCAGCACGCCAACTGCTCGACAACGCCACGCGGGAGGCGGCGCGTCTGGCGGCCGTCAGCACCGCCACGCTGAGCACCGCGGATATCCAGGCGGTGGTGACCAACTGCTACGCCGGCGGCGTGGCCGCGCCGGGTCTGACGGTGCTGGTCTACCAGGCCGACCCGACCACCGGGCAGAACATTGGCGCATGGACCAGCGCCGGCCAGGGCGCCTGTATTGGCGTGGAAGCCACCGACAATTACACGCTCGGGGCGGTGCCCTTCGGCATCCTGCCCAGCACGGTGACGTTGCACGCCAAGAGCGTCGTCTACAGTGAAGGGAATTGATGCCCGGCGCGGCGCCAAAACGCCGGGCCACGGGGGACCATCTTAAGGGAAGGGGAGACTGATGAAAAAACGTGCCACCGCCCGCCGCGGTTCGATCCTGGTCCTGGTGGCCATCATGCTGGTGGTACTGCTGGCCTTTGTCGCCTTTGCCATCGACCTGGGCGCCATTGCCGATGCGCGGGCCCAGTGCCAGAACGCCGCCGATGCCGCCGCCGTCGCCGGCGCCCGCGCGCTCAATGGTCTAAGTGCGGGCAACCTGGCCAGCGCCAGTGCCAGCGCCATGGCGTCGGCCACCAGCAACTCCATCTTCGGCACGCCCCTCGCCGCATCCGAGGTCACCGTGCAACACGGGGCCTATCACTATAACGCCGCGACGCAGACGTTCACTCCGCAGTTTCCGCCGACCGCGCCGGACAACTACAGCCTCACCCAGGTCACCATCACCCACCAATTACCGACGTTCTTTGCCGGCATCTTCGGCATCGCCAGCAACACCATTCAGGTCACCGCCACCGCGGTCCATGCCCCGCGCGACATCGCCATCGTGCTCGACTATTCGGGCTCCATGAACAACGAAAGCGACCTGTGGAACTGTGAAAGCTACCTCGGCAGCGCCAACAATTCGTCCAACAACAGCGATCCGGTCTTCCCGCAATTCGGCCCCTACCAGCCGGCCTTTTCCCCCAATGCCCAAATGCAGTGCACCTCCAGCGATCCGCGCGTCGGCAAATGCAACGTCACCACCAGCGTTCTGGGTATCTCGGCGATGGTCAATGACTTCTATCAGAACACCTCGGCCGCCTTTGCCCCGGCCCCCCCAACGATCACCAACACCCAGCCCGGTGGCGATAGCTATGTGTTCAAGAAGGGCTCGACCACGGTGCCGGCCGTGAACTGGCAGGAAATCCAGGGCAATGCCACCACGCCGCCCACCGCCCTGTATACCGGCAACGGCGGAAACGCCTATGGCTATACCCAGGGCCCGGGTTACTGGGGCAAAACCTTCTTCCTGTGGCCGCCGGACCCCCGGCCCGCCTATGACTGGCGCAAGAAGTTCTTTTTTAACTCCGATGGCGTGACGCCCCTGAACAACAATACCCACCTCTGGGACAATCGCGGAAACTGGCAGGACCCGCCGGGGAACTATGTCATCAATTACCGTGCTATCCTGGCCTGGATCAAGAGCGCACCGAGCATTTTCCCCGCGAGCCTGCGCGGGGGCCGCATCCTCTACTATTCAGCCATCCCGGACGATGTGCCGGCGACCGCGTATATCCACACCACTCCCAACAGCGCTATTACCAGCGCCGACCAGCGTTTCTGGAAGGAGTACATCGACTTTGCCCTGGGCGTCTGGCGCGATCCATTTGGCAACATCAACGCGCCGGGGACGCCGGCGTGCAGTTATGGCCCGGACTTTGCCTGCGGCACCTCTGCGACAGTCTCCATCTCCGGACCCGACAAGCTCTACGGTAATGGTGTGTCCTACATCGGCCCGACCGACAACCCGTTGCGGCCCCGCCATCGCCTTTGGTTTAGCCCGATGACCATGATCCAATACATGGCGGACACGGGCCTGCTACCCGGCACCGCGCACGATATTTCCCTGGTGGCGGCCAAATTGGGAGTCACCGGAGCGCTCCAGGACATTCAGAACAACCACCCCAACGATCAGGTCGCCCTGATCATGTTCAACCGTCCGACATTTCGCAGCGATCCGGCGGGAATTGGCCGTTTTGACTTGCCCCGCGTGACCATGGGCGGCGACTACACCGCCCTGCTCAACGCCCTGTGGTACCCCAATAACAGCGCCCAGGCGGACGTGCGCCCCTGGGATGCCAACGGTATGAGCACCCCGCGCGTCGGCGGTGATTACACCGGAAATACCGCCACGGACTACGGCCTGATGCTGGCCTATAACCAATTCAGCGGGAACGCGAGCCTGCAAAGCAGCGGGGCGGGCGGTTGGGGCCGCAAAGGCGCCCAGCGGATCGTGATCTTGGAGACCGATGGCATGGCGAATGTCGCCAGCAGTGCGGGGCTGGTCAATGCCGGTCCGTACCAGTCCTACTACGCCACGGCACCCATGGGCAGCGTGTCCATCAGCGGAGCCTCGGCCAGTTCGTCGGCCCTGGCGGTCGGTACCCGCCTTTGCGCTCTGGACACCAGCAGCCCGCCCGGCTATGCCCAGGCCCGCAAACCGGTGCTCATCCATTGCCTGGCCTTTGGGGCCATATTCGAGCCCACCGCCTCCGGTTCCGAACAAGCCAACGCCGTCGATTTCCTCCAGCAACTCTCCACCATCGGCGGGACCACTTTCCCCGCGTCGGCCTCGGACCCGGTCAATGGTTACAAGTGGTGCATCGGGACGCTCAGCCAGCGCCAAGATGAACTCCGCCAGGCCTTCACCAAGATCATTGATGACACGGTCACGATCAACCTGATCAAGTGACGCGGAGGTAACCACCGCCCTCCACCCGATACTCCGTCGGCGTCCGTTTGGTCTTGCGTTTGAAGGTGCGGCAAAAGTAGGCGGTATCGTGATAGCCGCAGTTGGCGGCCACTTCCTTGAGTGCCAGGTGGTGATGGCGCAGCAGGAACTTGGCGCGGTCCAGGCGCACCCAGGTCAGGTAGTCGTTGAACTTCATGAGCCCCTCGGTGCGGAACAGGCGCGAAATGTGATTGGGCGACAGGCGGAAATGCGCCGCGACGCTGTCGCGGGTCAGGGGGAACTGGAAATTCTCCTGCACGTACAGGCAGATCTTCTGAAATGTCTTTTCCGCCTTGCCGCCGCGGGCGGCCGGCGGATCCTCCAACAGCTTCAAGCAGCAGTGCAGCAGCGCGGTGACCAGCAGGTTATCGACCGGGGCGCGGCGCTGCTGGCCGGCCAGGTCGATCAGGGCCTCGAGAATGCCGGGCACCGGACCCTCCAGCGGGCGGTTAAAGTGCGTTTTGAGCACCGCCGGGGCGCTGCCGCCCGGGAGGTAATGCACCAGGCTCACGCCGGTTTGCCGGCGGCCGAACAACAGCGTGAGCACTTTGGCCCGGGCGGACCACAGGGGACGGTTCCAACAATTCGCCGGGACAAAGATCGCTGCGCCGCAGCGCAGCGTGACCCGCCCGGGTTGGCCGGCGTCCTCTACTTCCATCACATCACCGCCGGCCAGGGTGAGCGAGAGCCGCGGAAAGTTGACGATGTAGGCCAACTGGGGCGGCGGCGTGGTGCCGCCGGCGATATGCACCTGGCGGATGGTACCGCGGGCCAGAAACGCCCGCAGTTGCGTGGCGATGGCGGCGGCAGGCGCCACCCGGCCATGCGGTAGAGGCTGCTGTGGCATAAAATGTTACAATAATCCAATAGAGCGCACACGTCTAGCCTTGTTTGCCGTAGCCGGGAGGGTATGCTTTGTCCATTACCTGAGGCTGGAGGACTGCCGCCCATGAAAGAGTATCTGGTTAAGCTGCGCCAATACCTGCTGACCGGCGTGTCGTTTGCGATTCCGTTTATCGCCTGCGGCGGGATCATGATCGCCACGGCGATTGCCTTTGCGCCCATGACGCCCGCCGGCCCGGATTTCTCCAACGCGCCGACGTTGAAATTGATCCTGGATATCGGCGTGGCCTCCTTCACACTTATGCCCGTGGTGCTTGCCGGGTATATCGCTTATGCCATGGCCGGCAAACCGGGCCTGGTGGCCGGCATGGTTGGTGGCTGGCTGGCCACACACATTACCGTGGCCCAGGCGGCCGGCACTGCTCCCAAGGAGGTCAGCGCGGGATTTCTGGGCGCCTTGATCGCCGGCCTGCTGGCCGGGGCTGTCGTGAACCTGGTCAAGAAACTGCCGATGCCCAAGTACATCAAGCCCATCATGCCGATCCTGATCATTCCGATATTCTCGGCCACAATTGTGGGCGTGGTCATGCTCAAGGTCATCGGCATTCCCATCGCCGACCTGATGACCCTGCTGGGGCAGTGGCTGGGCACGATGGGCCAGGGCAATGCCGTGCTGCTGGCACTGATCCTGGGCGCAATGATCGCCTTTGACATGGGTGGCCCGGTCAACAAGGCGGCCTTTTTCTTCGGCGCCGCGATGATCAAGGAAGGGCATTATGCGGTGATGGGTGCGGTCGCCGCCGCGATCTGCACGCCGCCGCTGGGCCTGGGCCTGGCCACGCTGCTGCGCCGGAAGCTCTGGACGCAGGAAGAACGCGAGGCCGGCGGCGCCGCCCTGGCGATGGGTATGATCGGCATCACCGAAGGTGCCATTCCCTTTGCCGCCGGCGATCCACTCCGCGTGATTCCCTGCATCATGCTCGGCTCCATGACCGCGGCGGTAATCGCCATGCTCGGCGGCGTGGGGGACCATGCCCCCCACGGCGGGCCGATTGTCCTGCCGGTGGTCGATAACCGGCTGATGTACGTGGTGGCCATTGCCTCCGGCATGGTCGTCACGGCCGTGGCGATCACGCTGGTGAAGAGTTTTACCAGCAAAGCGCTCGAACCCGAAGAAACAGTGACCAACACAAATTAACAGTGAAGCCATCTCTGTGAAATCCTCCGTGTCTCTGTGCCTCTGTGGTTCATGTTTTGAGGAGAGTTAAATGAAGATTGTTGCGGTAACCGCCTGTCCGACCGGCATCGCCCATACGTACATGGCGGCCGAACAACTGGAAAAGACCGCCAAGATATTGGGCCACACCATCAAGGTGGAAACCCAGGGCGCCATGGGCATCGAGAATGAATTGACCAAGGCCGACATCCAGGCCGCCGAGGGCGTGATCTTTGCCGTGGATATCGACGTGGAAGGGCGCGAGCGTTTCAACGGCCGCAAGAGCATCCAAGTCCCCGTGCAGGAAGCCATCAAGAACCCCAAGGCGGTATTCGCGAAGCTCGGCTGAGCCGCCATCCTCCTTGACCCGAAAGGCCTTATGCCTCTGGAACATGCCTTCATCTTTCCGCTGCCCAACGGCCTCCATGCGCGCCCGGCCAGCCATCTCGAAGCGCTCACGAGCCGCTTTGTCTCGAACATCACGCTGACCAACCAGCGCACCGGGGCGGTCGCCAATGCCAAAAGCGTCCTGGCCATGATCGGCGCCGACCTGCGGCACCATGATCCGAGCATCATCACGATCGACGGCCCGGATGAACGCGCCGCGTTGGCCGCGCTGGTCGCCTATCTGCGGGACGAATTTCCCACCGTCGATGAACCGCTGCCGCCGCTGCCCGGCGCCACGGCCATGCTGGCCCTGCCGCGGTCGCTCAAGGCGGCGGGGCTCAAAGATTATTTCCACGGCACGCCGGTGACCGGCGGCATCGGCTGGGGGCAGGTGGCTATCGTCGGCGGCATCACGCTGCCGGCAGGGCTCGAAGCCCAACGGGCCACCGATCCGGCCGCCGAACAGCACCGCGCCACCCAGGCCATCAGCGCCCTGGCCGCCGCCACGGAAGCCCGCATCCCCACGGCGCGCAACGCCAGCGAAGCGGCGGTGCTTAAGGCGCATGTGTCGTTGATTCACGATCCGGCGTTCCTGGAAAAGGTCGCAGCGCTGATTGTCACCGACAAACGCACCGCGGCCCAAGCCATCCTGGGCGCCAGCGGGTTCTTTATCGCCACGCTCCAGGCGTCGCAGAGTGCCTACCTGCGCGAACGCGTCCTGGATATCCAGGACATCTGCACCCAACTGCTCGAAGCCCTGTGCGGCAAATGCGGCAGCACCACCCCGCAAATCACCGGCCCGACGGTCTGCGTGGCCGATCACCTGACCCCCGGTCAACTGCTGGCCCTGGACCTGCGCCATCTTAAAGGCCTCGTGCTGGGCCACGCCGGCACCACCTCGCACACCGTCATCCTGGCCCGCTCCATGGGCATCCCCACGCTGGTGGGCGCGCCCGAAGCGTTCGTGCTCCTCCAGCCCGGACAGGAAGTCATCGTCGATGCCAACCTGGGCCTGCTGGTGGCCGCCATCCCCGAAGGCGTGCGGCGCTACTATCAATTCGAACAACGCAAACTTGCCGCCCTGCACCAGCGCCTGACCGCCGCCCGCCAAAAGCCGGCCGTCACCCGGGATGGCCACCGCGTGGAAGTGGGGGCCAATATCGCCTCGGCCCCGGAGGCCGCGGTGGCGGTGGAAAGCGGGGCCGAGGGCTTCGGCATTTTCCGCACCGAAATGCTCTTCATGGATCGCGCGGCGGCGCCCACGGAAGAAGAGCAATTCCAGATCTACTCCCGCACCGCCCAGGCTGCCGCCGGCCGCAGCGTGATCATCCGCCTCCTGGATATCGGCGGCGACAAGCCGGTGCCCTATCTAAACTTTCCCGCCGAACCCAACCCCTTCCTGGGCTACCGTGGCGTGCGGTTTTACGCGGATTTTGCCCCGCTGATCCATGCCCAGTTGCGGGCCATTTTGCGTGCCTCCCAATTCGGCCCGCTCAAAATCATGATTCCCATGGTCACCTGCCTCGAAGAGGTGCAACGGGTCAAAGCCATGGTCGCCACCGCGCAGCAGGAACTGGCCGCCGCCGGCCAGCCCATCGAGACGCTTCCGCCGCTGGGCGTCATGATCGAGACCCCCGCCGCCGCGTTCCTGATTCCGGAATTCGCCAGGGAAATCGCTTTCTTCAGCGTCGGCACCAACGACCTGGCGCAATATTTTCTGGCCGTCGATCGCGACAACGGCAAAGTGGCCCACCTGTATACCTGGACGCACCCGGCGTTCCTGCGGCTGCTTAAAAAGATCACCACGGACGCCCACGCCGCCGAAAAATGGGTGGGCCTGTGCGGCGAAATGGGCGGCAATCCCGCCGCCCTGCCGTTGCTCATCGGGCTGGGGTTCGATGAAATTTCCATGGCCGCCCCGCGCATCGGCGGGATCAAAGACGCCGTCCATGCCCTGCACCTGGCGGATTGCGCCGCGCTGCTGGAGCAGGCCCTGCAATGTGCCACGCGCAGCCAGGTGGAAACCCTGCTGGCCCCATCCGCCGGGCGTAGCGGCACCTTGCCGCTGCTGGCCACCGATTTACTGCTGGCCGGCGCGGCCCAGACCAAGGAAGAGGCCATCAAGGAACTGGCCGATGCCGTATTCCTGGCTGGCCGCGCCCCCCAACCACATTTGCTCGAAGAGGCCATCTGGCTGCGCGAAGAAACGTATTCGACCGGTTTTGGCTACGGCTTTGCCATGCCGCACTGCAAGACCGAGCACCTGGACGCCAATACGATCGCGATTTCGCGCCTGGCCCAGGGCGTGGTGTGGGGCGCGCTGGATGGCAACCCCGTCGATGTGGTGATCCTGCTGGCCCTGCGGGCCAAGGATCATGGCAAGGAGCACATGCGCATCTTCGCGCAGTTGTCACGCCTGGTGATGCGCGATGAATTCCGCGACCGTGTCCGTAACGAAACAAATACTGACGCCCTGCTGGCGTTTCTGAAACAAAGTCTTGGTTTGGAGAACTTATAACATGCGTACCCTCACCCAGCGGCGGATTCTCACCGGTTGCATCGCAGCCGCGGCTTCCTTATTTACTCTGGCGGCGCCCGCCGCGGACGACTTCAAAAAGGTCGAAAACGGCCCCATCGACCTGAGCAAGGATAAGACGTTATACGTGGTCGGCTATGCCCACCTCGATACGCAGTGGCGCTGGACTTATGTGGACTCCATCCGCGACTACCTGCCGGCCACGCTGCACAACAACTTCAAGCTCTTTGAGAAGTACCCGAACTACGTGTTCAATTTCTCGGGCTCGCGCCGCTACCAGATGATGAAGGAGTATTACCCCGCCGATTACGAAATCCTCAAGAAGTACGTCGCGGCGGGGCGCTGGTATCCCGCCGGCTCGTCCGTGGATGAAGAAGACTCCAACGTGCCGGCCACCGAATCGCTGATCCGCCACTGCCTCTACGGCAATACCTATTTCCGCCACGAGTTTGGCCTGGCCAGCCAGGAATTCATGCTGCCGGACTGTTTTGGCTTCCAGGCCGGTTTGCCCAGCGTGCTGGCCCATAGCGGCGTCCGCGGCTTTTCCACCCAGAAACTCACCTGGGGTTCGGCCAACGGCATTCCGTTCAAGGTCGGCGTGTGGGAAGGGCCCGACGGGCAAAGCGTCATCGCCGCCTTGGATCCCGGGGCCTACACCGGGACCGTCAACGAGGATCTGAGCACCGACACCGGCTGGAAGGCCCGTATTGAGAACACCGGAAAACTCTCCGGCGTCTACGCCGATTTTCACTACTTTGGCACCGGCGATCGCGGCGGCGCCCCGGGTGAAGGCAGCGTGCAATGGGTGGAACGCAGCATTGCCGGCCACGGCCCCAATCACGTGGTCGAAGGCCCGGCCGACCGCATGTTCAAGGAAATCACCGATGAACAGAAGGCCAAGCTGCCGCATTACAAGGGCGATCTGCTGCTGACCCAGCACTCGTCGGGTTCCATCACGTCCGAGGCCTACATGAAGCGCTGGAACCGCAAGAATGAACTGCTGGCCGATGCCGGCGAACGCGCCGCGGTGGCCGCCCTGTGGCTCGGCGGCGCCCCCTACCCGACCAAGAAGCTGGAGGATGCCTGGACGCTGCTGCTGGGCTCGCAAATGCACGACATGCTGCCAGGCACCAGCGTGCCCAAGGCCTATGAATTTTGCTGGAATGATGAGTTGCTGGCCGCCAATCAGTTTGCCGCCGTGGCCCAGGATGGCGCGGCGGCCGTGATTGGCGCCATGGATACGCAGGCCACCGGCGTGCCGGTGGTGGTGTATAACGCCCTGGCCACGGAACGCCAGGACGTTGTCGATGCCACGGTAGAGTTCCCCGGCGCAGCGCCCGCGGCGATCAGCGTAGTCGATCCCGAAGGCACGGCCGTGCCGGCCCAGGTGCTCAGCCATGACGGCCACAGCGCCCACATCCTGTTCCTGGCCAAGGCCCCCTCGGTGGGTTTTGTCACCTACGATGTGCGCCCCGCGGAAGCCGCCGCGCCCGCTGCGGCCTTACAGGTCTCCCCGGCCGGCCTGGAAAACGCCAACTTCCGCATCACCCTGGCGCCCAATGGCGATGTGGCCTCCATTTTTGACAAGAAGAATTCCCGCGAAGTGCTCGCCGCGCCGGCGCGCCTCTCGTTCCAGCACCAGAACCCGAGCCAGTATCCCGCCTGGAACATGGATTGGGAAGATTGCAAACTGCCCCCGCGGGCGTATGTGGAAGGCCCGGCGCAGATCCGGGTGGTCGAATCCGGCCCGGTGCGCGTGGCCGTGGAAGTGACCCGCAGCGCCGAAGGTTCACAGTTTGTTCAGCAGATCCGCCTGGCCGCCGGCAGCGCCGGGGCGCAGGTGGAGTTTGCCACCAAGATCGACTGGCAGACGCGCGAATCGAATCTCAAAGCCAGTTTTCCGCTGACCGTGGCCAATCCCCTGGCCACCTACGATGCCCAGTGCGGCACCGTGCAACGCGGCAACAACGAACCGAAGAAATATGAAGTGCCCCAGCACCAGTGGTTCGACCTGACCGCCGCCGACAACAGCTATGGCGTCGCGGTGCTCAACGACTGCAAGTTCGGCTCCGACAAGCCCGACGATCACACCGTGCGCCTCACGCTGCTCTACACCCCGGGCGTGCGCGGCGGCTTCCCGGACCAGGCCACGCAGGACCACGGGCGGCACGATATGCTTTATGCCCTGGCCCCGCACGCCGGCGATTGGCGCCAGGCCCAGGCCCCGTGGCAGGCGGCCCGCCTCAACCAGCCGTTGCTCGCATTCCAGGCCCCGGCCCACAGCGGCGCCTTGGGTAAGAGTTTCTCGCTGCTGCAGGTCAGCAGCGGCCAGGTGGCGGTGACGGCCCTGAAGAAAGCCGAAGAAAGCGATGAAGTGGTGGTGCGACTGCGGGAACTGACCGGCCAGGCGGCCGAAGGCGTGCAGATTAAACTGGCGGGGCCCGTGACGGCGGCCCGCGAGGTTGACGGCCAGGAACAGCCCATCGGCCCGGCCACCGTGCGCGCTGGCGCCCTGGTGACCGATCTGACCCCCTACCGCTTGCGGGCCTTTGCCCTCAAGCTCGGCGCGCCGCCGGCCACGGTGGCCGCCGCGCAATCGCAAACCGTGGATCTGCCTTACGACCTGGTGGCGGCGAGCCTGCCGGCCAACCGCGCCGCAGGCGCTTTTGATGCCCAGGGCCGCAGTTATCCCGGCGATCAGTGGCCGGAGAAACTGGTCAACGAAGGCATTACGTTCAAAATGGGCCCCACGGCCGACGGGCAGAAGAATGCCCTGGTCTGCCGCGGCCAGAACATCAACCTGCCGGCGGGCGATTTTGACCATGTCTACGTGCTGGCGGCGGCGGCCGAGGGCGACGCCCGCGGGACGTTTACCGTCGGCGGCACCGCCGCCGAGCGCACGGTGGAAAACTGGGGCGGCTACATCGGCCAGTGGGACAACCGCCTGTGGGCCAAGGGCAACGACCGGGAACCAGTCGGCCTGGTGCCGGGTTTTGTGAAGCCCGCCACCGTGGCGTGGTTCTGCTCGCACCAGCATGACCCGAAGGTTGGCAACGCCATTTACGAGTACAGCTATATCTTTAAATACGGATTTGCCATGCCCAAGGGTGCCACGGCGCTGACGTTGCCGGACAACCCCAACATCCGCATCTTTGCCGTGACGGTGGCGCACAACCCGCACGATTCGGTTACCCCGGCGCGGCCGCTGTTTGATACGCTCGCCGATCATGCCAATAGTGCCGCCCCGAGCATTGTGCCCGCCGGCGGCACGTTCTCCGACAGCACGCTGGTGACGCTGGCCCGCCCGCTGTATTGGGGCCAGAGCACCTTGCATTACACCACCGACGGCAGCACGCCCACGGCCGACGCGCCGGTCTACACCAAGCCCTTTGCGCTGGGCGCCAATGCCACGGTCAAAGCCTGCCAGATCGATGCCGCCGGCAAGGCCGAGGTGCTGGCCACCGCGGTGTTCCAGATCACCGACACCACCCCGCCGACGGTCACGGCGGCATCGGCCATCGGCCTCCAGCCGACGTTGCACGTGAAATTCTCCGAGCCGGTGCAGAAAGCCACGGCCGAGAATGCCGCCAATTACCAGCTTACGCCGGCACTGCCGATCAGCGCGGCCGTGCTGGCCGAGGACGGCCTGAGCGTCGCCCTGACGCTGGCCCAGCCGCTGGGCTTCAAGGACGCCTACCAGTTGACGGTCAAAGGCGTGACGGACCGTTCCCCGGCCGCCAACCCGATGGCGGCGGCCACGGTGCCGGTGGCGGCGATCAAGCCGGTTTATACGCTGGAAACATTCGTGTGCGACGGCAAGGACAAGGTGGAAAAGGTGGCCGATTTGCCGGTGAAAGCCGGTGACGCGTGGACCATCAATATGTTTGTCAACCCCAAGGTGCAGCCGGACAACCGCACGTTGATCGCGGGCTTTGGCCAGGCGGAAGACAATGCCGACGGCGGCGGGCGCTACCTGAGCAAGTTCGGCAATGGGATCCACTTCTGGGCCCGCAATCAGGATGCCGATACCACCACGCAACTGGATGTCGGCCAGTGGCAGATGCTCACGGCCACCAGCGACGGCAAGACCGTGACGCTCTATAAGAATGGCCGGAAGATCGGGTCGCGCAACCTGACGCTGGGCGATGATGAGTCGGTCGTGCGGATTGCCCCGGTGGATCCGTGGGATCACCAGCGGCGTTTTACCGGCGCGATTCGCGACTTTACAATCTGGCCGGCCGTGTTGTCGGCCGATACGCTCAAGACGATCCTTTTATCCGAGCCGCGACCGTAACGGAGCGACCAACGAAAGCCGGTCTCTTATCTGCGTGTATCTGCATTCATCGGCGGTTAGTTATTCCAGGTGACCCATGCGGCCGAATCTGATGGGCCCGTTACGTATACCTCTGCTGCTGACCGCAATCCTGCTGGGGTGGTGCGCCCTGCCGTGCCGGGCGCATCCCACGCGCGTCGCCGAGGCGGATGCCAAGCTGGCGCCCGATGGCACGGTGCGCCTGGCGGTAACATTTGACGTGCTGGCTTTTGCGCTTAACGACACCCCGCAGCGCATTGCCGATCCGCCGATGAATGAACTGCTCGACGGGCCGGCGGAGGTTTTGCAGAAATCCCTGGCCGACGCGCAGCAGCGCTTTGTGCGCCATTCCGCCTTGAAGGCCGACGGGCACAAGTGCCCCTTGGAATTGCGGCACTTTCCCACCCTGGCCGATATCCAGAAGTGGAAGGACGCGGGCGTCAATCCGCGGCTGCCGGTGATGCTTGAACTCCAGGCGGTTGGACAGCTGCCCGCTACCGCCCGGAGTATGACGCTGCAGTTGCCCGCAGTGCTGGGGTGCGTGGTGCTGACGATCGAGCGCCCGGACCTGGAACCTGAAGCCGATTCCCTGGAGGAGGGCGAAGAAAGCACCCCGTTGGGCGTGCGCGTTACGGCGGGCGCCGCCACGGCGTCATCCACGGCGCCGGTCTTTACAACCATTCCGGTCCCGGCGCCGGCCACATCGCCTGCCGCCACCACCGCACCCGCCGGCGAAACTTCGCCCGTGTGGGTCGCCGCGGTTTGGGGCATGGTCCTGGGCGTGCTGCTGGTGCTGACCAGTGCGCGGCGTCTGCTTCGCCGTCCGGACCGCCCCGCGTTGGCTACATCCCGGGCTGCCGCAGGGCCCTTCCGGGTATACCTTCTGGCGGGCGCGGGGATCATGGTCGTCACCGCCGTAGCGGAGTACGCCATGGGCCGCGTGCCGCTGTGCACCAACGGTACGATCAGGTTCTGGGTGGGCGCCACCAACGGCCCTGAAACCTCGCAGCAACTCACCGATTGGTACTCGTTTACGCATGTCCTCCACGGGTTCATCCTCTACGGCCTGTTCCGCCTGCTGGGCCGCGGCCGGTGGTCGCTGGGGCTATGCCTGGTATTGACGATCTTGGTCGAAAGCTCCTGGGAAGTCCTGGAGAATTCCCCGTTCATCATCAACCGCTATCGGGAGACCATGGCCCAGGGCTACTGTGGTGACAGCATCCTGAATTCCATGAGCGACATCGTATGCTGCGTCCTGGGATTCACCCTGGCCGCCGGCCTGCCGGCATGGACAACGGCAACACTGCTGGTGGTCATGGAAGCCAGCCTGGCGTGGGCCATCCGCGACAATCTCACCCTTAATATCCTCATGCTGATTCATCCTTTCGCAGGGATCAGGCATTGGCAGATGGCGTTGTGACGGCGCGGTATCCTTCTTTCTTCTTTGACCTCACCAAAACAAAAAGACACACACTTATTTCATTTTTCAGTTGATTCAGTTACGCGAATTGGTAAAATCCAGCCGTATTTTGTCTTTTGTCGCGCGGTATACCCGGCACCTCTTAGCGCAAGGAGTGAACGACCATGGCTATTGCCCGCTGCAAACTGGTCGATCAAAGCAAGTGTGGGGTGTATCATCTGATCAATCGCTGCGTCCGCCGTGGGTTTCTGCTGGGCCACGAATGCGACCATCGCCGCGATTGGCTACAGTATGCCCTGCGGGAAAAGACCGCCATCTTCGCCATTGATGTGCTGGCCTACGCCATCATGAACAACCACTTTCATTTGATTGTCAAAACCCATCCCGAGCGGGCCGCCGCCTGGAGCGCCATGGAAGTGGCGCAGCGGTGGCTCGATGCTTGCCCGCCTAAGGATCTACGAGGCCAAGCCGTACGGCCCGGTCATGCGGAACTGGAGGCTTTGATCGCCCAACCCGGTTGGGTGGAGGAGCGGCGGAAACGCTTGGCCAGCATGTCGTGGCTGATGAAACTGATCAAAGAGAAGTTGGCCCGGCAGGCCAATAAGGAGGACAACGTCCGCGGGCATTTCTGGGAAGGACGTTTCACGAGCGTGCCATTACTCGATGAGGCGGCAGTGATTGCCGGGATGGTGTATGTGGACTTAAATCCCATCCGGGCGCGTATCGCCGAGACCCCTGAAGAATCAGACCATACCAGCGTGCAGGAGCGAATTGTGCTGGCGGCTCGGATCCGCACCAGCGATACGTATTTGCCGCGGAAAGCGCGGCGGGCGGCGTTACAGGCCCCGGATGCCGAACGTTTGGCCGAAATGCGGCGGGAGGTTTTGGCGCGTCAGGCGGGGAAAGCGGTTAAGCCGTGGGTGGCGGCCATAAAGGAATGTGCCCCGGGGAGCGAAGGGCAATGTCGGCTGACGCTGGAACAGTACTTGGAACTGGTGGATTTGACGGCGCGGCGTGTGCGGCAGAATAAGCGTGGCGCGATGGACAACACGCTTGCGCCGATCCTGGAGCGGCTGGGCCTGGACACCGAGAAATGGCTGGAGGCCATGGGGCGGGGTGGGCGGTTCCGGGGACGGGCCGTAGGTTCGCAAGAGTCGCGGGCCAGGCACATCGGGGCCAGCGCGGCTGGCGTGAAATGGATTGCCGACAAGACGCCGCTGTATGCCGGCGCGGCGAGAGTTGGTGCAGTCGGCTTGCCAGTGTCCAACAGGCAACAGAGATAAAAGCACGACGCAATCAACAATCGAAATTATTCAGGTACGACGGCCCGCGGTGCGCACCGACGATCCCGTGGAAGCGTGGTGATTGCGGCCGATTCATTGGTGGCATCCTCAATTAACTAACAATCCGGTGACTTGTGAAGCGCGGCACGGTTTGCGGATGTAGTTGTCGGCCCTGTTTTACTGTGCGTGACAGAACTACAAGATGCGTGTCTTGTTGCTAGTTAGTTGCTAGTTGCTAGTTGCTAGTAGAGAGTAGTAGAGTAGCGGTCTCGGTCTAGTAGCGGTCAGCGGTCAATTCTGCGCCGGCGTATTGGCGACAATAAACGTAAACTTCGCCCCGGTATCCTGCGGGCGCGTCGCCAGGGCCGCCAAGGCAATGCCCACCCCCAGCAGCGCCACCACCACCGACGAGGCCATCGGCAGCAGGCGCGTGGCCCGGCTGCGCCAGGGCAGTTTTTCCATCAGTCGCCGGGCGTAGAGCATCAACAGACCGATGGCGATCAAAACCGAGGCCAGCCCGAAGCTGAAGGCGGTGGTCAGCAGCAAACCCAGCCCCACCCGATGAAACGCGATGGCGCTCAGCAGCAGCACCAGGGCCGAGGGGCAGGGCACCATCCCGCCGGACACGCCCAGGGCGATGAGGCTGCGGGCGGTGATATGCTCTGGCATATCGTGGGTGTGGCCGCCTGGGCCGTGCACGTGGCCCGGGGCGCCGTGGTCGTGACTGTGCACGTGGCCATCGTGGGCGTGCAAACTGGTGCCAGGCGCCAGCACAAAACTGCCGGCGCCATCTTCCGCCGCCACCGGCACATAGCGCGGCCGGTAGGCGGCGGCATAACGGCGCATCAACTGCCAGCCGCCGATGGCGGCGATGGTCATGCCGGAAATAAAACCCAGCCAGGGATAGAGCGTCTCGGGCAAAATGTATTGGGATGCAAACAGCACGATAACGCCCAGGGCAAACACGCCGATGGTATGCGTCAACGTGACCACGGTGCCCAGCAGGCAGGCATGGGCCGGCGTCCCGCGCGACCCCACCAGGTACGCCGCGACTACCGTCTTGCCATGGCCCGGCGCCAGGGCATGAAAGCATCCCAGGCCAAACGCTGTGGCCAGCGCTGCCAGAATTAGGCCGGTCGACAGGTTGGCCCGCATGGCCAGTTCGGTCAGCTTGGCGCCCGAATCCTGCGGCGTGGTGGGCCCCTCGGCTGGGTAGATGGTCAGGGCCTTGGTACGCTGGGCGTCCGGCGCCGTGGCGGCTACCAGCCAACAGCCATCGCCGGCGGTCACCACCGTTTCGCGCCAGCCGATGCGGCCGGGGAAGTTGCCGTCCGTGTAGTCGACCGCGTTGCGTTCCTCCCAGCCGGTCGGTGCGGCGCGATAATCCAGGTTCAAAAGCACATTGGGCAAATTGCCCGCGCCCGGACGGATCTCCACCTCCGACTTCACCGGTTCAAGCACCACCGCGTGGCCATTGATCGCCAGGTGCAACTGGCCGGTAAGCTCCGCAGTTTTCCGCACCAGGTACGCCTGGCGCTGGTCGGCGGTAAACGCCGTACCCACGCCGCCATTAAGTTGTTTCATTTCCTCAACGCTGGGAATCTCGGCATAGTCCAGGCGATAACGAAAAAGCACCCCGTCACGCTGCACGCGGATGCGCGCGTAATGGCTGATGGAAAAATTCCCCATGGGATGCGCTGCCGCCGGTGCGGCCAACGCCAGCAGGCCGCCGACGACCGCCAGGAAAATAAAACTGCCGCGCCAATACATAATGGTATTATCTCATGCCTTGACCACCGGAAGAAACGGGCCGTCCACCGCCGCATGCGGATGCCGGTGCAGCAGGATGTGCGGCGTTTCCAGGCCGTGCTCCAGCATCAGCTTTTCGTCCGCCAGCAATGCGGCCGTCGGCCCGTCGGCCACAATGGTGCCGCCATCAAGCACAATGGTCCGCGCGCAGAGTTCCGCCACCATTTCCAGGTCGTGCGTGGCGATGATCTTGGTGGCCGGAATCTGCCGCAGCAGCGCCTTGAATTCCCGCCGCCCGCGCGGATCCAGGTTGCTGGTCGGTTCATCGAGCACCAAAATGTTCGGCTGGCAGGCCAGCACCCCCGCCAGGCAGACGCGCCGTTTTTCGCCGCCGCTCAAATGATGCGGCGAACGCTTTTCAAAACCCGCCAGCCCCACCTGGGCCAGGGCCGTCCGCACCACCTGGGCCAACTGGTCCCGGGGCAGGCCGAACTGCTGCGGGCCAAACGCCACATCCTCTTCGACGCTGGCGCAAAAGAGCTGATCGTCGGGATCCTGGAACACCACGCCCACCTTGCGGCGAATGGTCTCCAGGTTATGGCGCGTGATCTTTTCGCCATCAATCAGCACATCGCCCTGGGCGTGGCTGTCATCGGGCAGAATGCCGTTAAGGTGCAGCAGCAGCGTGCTCTTGCCGGCTCCATTGGGGCCGATGAGCCCCACGCATTCCCCCGGCGCAATGCGGAAACTGAACCGGCGCAGGGCCTCGGTGCCATCGGGGTAGTGATAATAAATGTCTCGGATTTCCACCGCCGGTGTCATCGCCATCCTCGGGAGCACATGGCCCCATAGATACGCTCCGCCCGTTCGCTCGAGCGCAAAAACAAATGGGCGATCACAGTGGCCAGGCTTTGCCAGGTGCGCGCCCGGTCGCGCGTAAACGTGCGGCAGGTCCGGGCACGGCGCATCCGCAGCGTCTGGTCTTTGAGCACATACAGATACCGGTAGAGCAACGCCAGCGTAGTCACGATCAGCGCCGGCGCATGAATCGCCTTTAGCACCACCAGCATGTCGGAAAACCGCGTCGTGTTCGCCAGCAGAATGATCGCCAGCATGCACAGCGTGGTCCGCGTAATAAGAATCAGAAAGATCATCCCCCCGTGGGGTTGCAGCAGCGCCAGCACCGCCACGCCCAGGACAAACGGTTCCAGCAGGATCAGCCGCCGGACAATAAAACCCCCGGGTATGTTGCTGGCTCCGGCCACCAGGATCAGGGCCACCCCGCTTAGGGTAAAGAGCACCGGCGTGGGCGGCAACGTCACCAGCAGCACAATGAGCCCCACCGCCAGGATCATCTTAACGGCCGCGGGTATCCGGTGGATCGGGCTGTCGATCTGGCTGTAGCTATGATGAAAGTGACTATGCATGCAAAGATCCCAAAACAGGTAGTGGTACGGTTGCAATCCGAGCCGCGACCGTAAGGGAGCAACCGTATTGCATGGCCGCGCCATTGGGGTCCATCCCGGCGGTCGCGACTCCGTACGCCACCGAGAATGCAAGCTGGACCACTACCCAAAAACAACAGGCCACATTGTATAGGGTGGGGGTGCCGGCCGAAATGACTTGCGTACGGGAGCCAAGTTGCTATAGTTATTAACAATGAAAGGAAAAAGGTGCTGCCATGAAACAAACCATGAACGCCCTCGTGAAGCTCAAGTCCCAGCGCGGCCTGTGGCTCCAGGAAGTGCCCGTGCCGGAAATCGGCATCAACGATGTCCTGGTCAAGGTGCTTAAAACCGGCATCTGCGGCACCGACGTGCACATTTACAACTGGGATGCCTGGGCCCAGAAAACCATTCCCGTGCCCATGACCGTCGGCCATGAGTTCGTCGGCAAGATCGTCGCCCTGGGCTCCAACGTGCGCGATTTTGCCCCCGGGGACCTCGTCAGCGGCGAGGGGCACGTGGTCTGCGGGCGCTGCCGCAACTGCCTGGCCGGCCGGCGGCACCTGTGCAAGGATACCAAGGGCATCGGCGTCAACCGCCCCGGCGCGTTTGCCGAATACATTTCCCTGCCGGTCACCAACGTCTGGGCGCACGATCCGGCGGTCCCGCTGGATGTCGCCTCCATTTTCGATCCGTTCGGCAATGCCGTGCACACGGCGCTCTCCTTCGATCTGCTCGGCGAGGATGTGCTGATCACCGGCGCCGGCCCCATCGGCGTCATGGCGGTGGCCATTGCCCGCCACGCCGCCGCCCGCCACGTGGTCATCACCGATGTGAACCCCTACCGCCTGGAACTGGCCCGGAAACTCGGCGCCACCGTCGCCCTGGACGTGCGCACCAAGACCATTGCCCAGTGCCAGAAGGATCTGGGCATGAAGGAAGGTTTCGATATCGGCCTGGAAATGTCCGGCAATCCGCAGGCCTTCCGCGACATGCTGGCCAATATGTGCCACGGCGGCAAAATCGCCATGCTGGGCATTCCCGAAAAAGACATGGCCATCGACTGGAACACCGTCATCTTCAACATGCTCACGATCAAGGGCATTTATGGCCGCGAAATGTACGAAACGTGGTATAAGATGACCGTCATGCTGCAAAGCGGCCTGGATATTTCCCCCGTCATCACCCACCGCCTGCCATATACAGACTTTGAAACAGGGTTCCAGGCCATGCTCTCCGGCCAAAGCGGCAAAGTGGTCCTGACTTGGGCCGAAGAATAAGAGAGGCATTCTTTCACCGCAGAGAACGCAGAGTTCGCAGAGAAAGACCAGAGATTTAATAGTTATTCTCCGCCTTCCTCTCCGCGCTCTCTGCGGGCTCCGCGGTAATTCAGAAAAGCACAAGAGGCATTATGGATACCATTAAGGATTTCCTGCTGAGCCAACTCGCCGACCTCCGCACCAAGGGCCTGGAAAAACGCGAACGGGTACTCCAATCGCCCCAGCAGTCCCGCGTCACCGTCACCGGCGACCGCACCGTACTCAATATGTGCGCCAACAACTACCTGGGCCTGGCGGACCATCCGCGGGTCATCGCCGCCGCACGCGAATCCCTGGACCGCTGGGGCTACGGCATGGCCTCGGTGCGCTTTATCTGCGGCACCCAGCAACTCCACCTGCAACTGGAAAAAGCCCTCAGCGACTTCCTGGGCACCGAAGATACCATCCTCTACTCGTCCTGCTTTGATGCCAACGGCGGCCTTTTTGAAACTCTGCTCGGCGAGGCCGACGCTATCATCAGCGATGAACTCAACCACGCCTCGATCATCGACGGCATCCGCCTGTGCAAGGCCCAGCGCTATCGCTACAAGAACAACGACATGGCGGACCTGGAAGCGAATCTGCGCTCCGCCGCCGACAAGGGTGCCCGCTTCAAATTGATCGCCACCGACGGCGTGTTTTCCATGGATGGCTACCTGGCCAATCTGCCGGCCATTTGCGACTTGGCCGAGCGCCACAGCGCGCTGGTCATGGTGGATGATTCCCATGCCGTCGGCTTCATCGGCCCCAACGGCCGCGGCACGCCGGATTATCATAAAGTCACCGGCCGCGTTGATATCCTCACCGGCACCCTGGGCAAGGCCCTGGGCGGCGCCAGCGGCGGCTATACCAGCGGCCGCAAGGAAATCATCGCGTGGTTGCGCCAGCGTTCGCGCCCGTACCTGTTCAGCAATTCCGTGGCGCCCGCCATTGCCGCCGCATCGCTCGAAGCCTTGCGCCTGGTGACCGAATCCCCGGCCCTGCGCGCCCAGCTCCGCGAAAACACCCAGTATTTCCGCCAGGCCATGACCGCCGCCGGCTTTAACATCCTGCCCGGCGACCACCCCATTGTACCGGTGATGCTGGGCGATGCCGTGCTCGCCGGCCGCATGGCCGAGGCGATGCTCGACCAGGGCATTTACGTGGTGGCCTTCTGTTACCCCGTGGTGCCCATGGGCAAGGCGCGCATCCGCACCCAGGTTTCCGCCGCCCACACCCGGGCCGACCTCGATCAGGCCATCGCCGCCTTCATTCAGGCACGCCGCCGCGTAGCTTCGTAAGCCCGCCGATTACCTCGGCGGGCTTGGATTGACACTGCGTCACAATCCATCAATTCCTTTGCACCCTGCGTAAATTTCCAGACTCTTCATCCCCATATTTAATATCTGCGTTCATCCGTGTTTATCTGTGGCTCCCCCCCGTTGCCTTTCTTCGTGCGTCTTCGCGACTTCGTGACTTCGTGTTTATGCTTTTTGGTTTCGTCCCTGCCGCACTGTGATTTACTACCAATTATTCGAACCTGCCTCAGGTACTCTCCACCTTCTTCTCCGCCCAATCCGCCAACGCCGGCGAAATTTCATCCAGTGTTTCCAGCAGCGTTAAATTCCGCCGCAGCAACCCCTTGGCCGTCACCCGGATATGCTCCTGCAAGGCCGCATCCGTGATGTATTCCACCGGCGATTTGCCATCGATGCGTGCCAGCAGCAACGCCGCCAGCAGCCGCCCGCCAATTTCATTGGCCTGGGCTGCCAATTGCCGCCCCACGCTCTGCTCGTACGTCTGCAGGAACGCATCGGCGGCAATCATATACGCCCGCCACCGCCCCTTGCGATGAAATGCTTTGAGCAGCAGATGGTTGAGCAGCGTCGCCACATCAAACGCGCAGTGGCCATAGAACACCACCTCAAAATCGATCAGCACCAGGTGATCGATCGCCGGCGGCTTAACAGGCCCCTTGGCCGGCGGATTATCCCCGGGGGTTTCCTCCACCGGCACCACAAAAATATTCTTCGGCGAATAGTCGCCGTGGATCAGGCAATGCCGGGCCCCAAGTAACTGCCGCGTCAGGTCCGTCAAAATCGGCGCGACATCCGGATGCCGAGCCGCCACCGCCCCCAGATAGGCATCCGTACGCTGCTGGATAAACAGTTTGGAATCCCCGTAGCGCTGGGCGATGGCCGCGTCCCCCTGCGTGGTGGCATGGAGCATCGCCAGCAACAGGCCCGCCTGCTGCGCGGCGGCCGTGGACACTTTGCCTTCCAGCAGCATTTTTTTCCAGATCACCGCCCCGGTGGGCGCACAAGACATGGCCAGCACGTAATTGTCGGCATCAAACCACAGCACCTCCGGCACGCTGCCGGCCGGCAGCAGGCCCCCCAGCAGTTGCATGGCATCGCGCTCCACCAGCACGCGGTCGATATCCACCAGCCATTCCGCGGCCGTGCGGAACCGCTCCAGCGGCTGCTTGATCACAAAGCACGCCCCGCGGTTCATGCGCGTGTCCGGGTCGCCGCGTTTAATCTTGGCCGGCGAACGCAGATCGGTGCCGATCTTCTCCCCGGCCCCATGATCGAAGATCTTGAGCACCGTATTGGCCACGCCGCCCGAGAGCGCCTGGATCAGCAGCGGAGTCGCCGATACCGCCTCGCGTTGCCGCAGGTAGTCCGTCACGTTTTGTTCATTTAGTTCCAGCATGGGAATATTGTACGCTGCCTCTTCCCAAAACCGCCATTATCAATTATCACATAGTGCCTGCCCTGAACGTCTCGGGGCCTAACCACGGAGCTCTCATGCATATTGCTGTGATCGGCGGCGCGGGCTACATTGGTTCCCATGCCGTCAAATTGCTTGTCGAACGCGGCCACCGCGTCATCGCCATCGATAACCTCGCCAACGGCCATCGCGCCGCCGTGCATCCCCAAGCCACCTTTTATGTGCTCGATGCCGCCAACACCATCGGCCTGGCGGATATTTTCCAGAAGGAAAAGGTTGAAGCCATCATGCACTTTGCCGCCAGCGCCTACGTGGGCGAAAGCGTCACCGACCCGCGCAAGTACTATCGCAACAATGTCGCCAACACCATCAGCATGCTCGATGCCATGCATGTGGCCGGCATCAAGAAACTGGTCTTCTCAAGCACCTGCGCCACCTATGGCATCCCGGAAAGAATGCCGATGACCGAAGACCTGCCGCAAAAACCCATCAACCCCTATGGCGATAGCAAACTCATGGTCGAGCACATTCTCAAGGACGTCGCCGCCGCCGAGGGCCTGGCCTTTGCC
>Ga0316217_10001350_pt1 | contig 32181 bp, 31 predicted proteins | sample 1anoAmetaG_FD_203633 | JGI IMG/M metagenome (GOLD analysis project Ga0316217, IMG submission 203633) | Freshwater microbial communities from Trout Bog Lake, Wisconsin, USA - 1anoA | ecosystem: Environmental > Aquatic > Freshwater > Lake > Hypolimnion/Profundal zone | place: USA: Wisconsin... | reverse complement strand
CAACCAGGATGACATATATATATAGTAATTATTAAAAAATTGATTTTAATAATTAGATTTTATAAATTTCCAACCTCCAAAATGATTCTAACGCAACATTTATACAACCGTGAAGATGTTTTAAAAGTATTGTTATTCTCTCTTTTAAACAAAGATGTAGAGAGAACAATGTATTGGGCTTTTGAATTATATACTTCTGGATTTGGAAAAGAAGTGTTTTATTTGTTATGGAATATTTATAAATTTTATTATAAGAAGAACAATCCTTTATTCAAAGAATACTTTAAAACAAAATATACTCAATGGAAAAATCCAAAAGAGTATATGACTTTGATAGAAAAAGAGAGAATATTCACCACAATTCTCCTAAATCTATTATTCCGTTCTTATAAAGAAGTTGTAAAAGAAGAATTTCAAAATTTTGCAATTGACGAACATAATAAATATTATAATTGTTCTAATTTTGAGAAATCATATTGGGTGTTACAAGAAAATTGTTTGTATGGAATTAATGATTTTGGTTGGTTGGATGAATACAATTCTTATTTCAAGAAAGAGAGAGAAGAGAAAGAAGAATATTTGGATAAATTGTATTATCATTGGGAATATTATGCTTATTTCTCTCCAATTTGGAAAAAAAGAATAGAAAAATATAAAGGATATCAGAATCATTCAACAAAGAGAATAGAATTTTTAAATACCATGTATGAAGAGGATTTTTATGATAAATATATGTATGAACCGGACGAACAACATTCTCTCATTCAAGAGAGAATACATGGATATCTTCATTAAATTGTCTTCGTTTAATTTTATTTTTGGATCTAAGTTTTCTTGATAATTTTTTTAACTCATTGGTTTTGTTTAATCTTATTAGTTTTTGTATGTTGCATATTCTTTTTGTTTGTATAATTTTATTTAATATTTTAATATACAAAAAAAATTTTAAAATTTTTCATTTATAATTTTGTATAAAGAAGTTAATATATTCATTTATTAATATAAATTATATTATGTGTATTAATTATAATATAATTTTATTATATGGAAAATGATTGGAGTGATGATATAGAAAAAATATTAGAAAATATAAGAAGTAATTGCGTTATATATTCAAAAGAATATAAAAAACAATTTTTTTATTTAAAAAATTGTTTGCAATATTTTAGACTTCCTATTATTATATTATCAGGAATAAATAGTATTATAAGCGTAGGTATTCAATCTTATTTAAAACAAAGTAGTATAAGTATAATAACTTGTTTATTATCTCTCAGTTGTTCTGTAATTGGATCAGTTGAATTATATTTAGCAGTTCAAAAGTCAATGGAAAATTGTTTAATAGCACAAAGAGATTTTTATTTATTAAGTGTTGATATTTTTAAAACATTGAGCTTGAAGAAAGAACATAGACCGATTCCAGCAAAAGAATATTTGGATAAACAATTTAATTGTTATTGTAAGTTAATTGAAAGTAGTGATACAATTAAAAAAATAATAAAAGATAAATTACAAGTTATTGATGAATCAAATATTATTAATAAAACTTTACAAATTGAAGATAGTAAACATATAGTAGAAGAAAAATTAAAAATTATGGATTATTCTGATTTTGATATTGAAAATAATAAAGAAGAAGAAGAAATGAATCAAAGTTTTTGAAAAAATAAATTAAGAAAATATTTTGCTGAGAAATGTTTCTTGTTTTAACTAATTTTCAAAAATTTTTCAATGTTTATAATAATAACTATAATTTTTATTTTTTATTGTAGTTTGCATATTTAATAAATTCATTTTTTAATTAAAGTATAAATAAAAAAATAATTTGACTTCGGAATAGTAAACATATAATAGTTAATATAAATATATATATATAATAGTATATGAGTTTTGCTAGTAGTAGTACAAGTAGTAGTATGACTGGTCCTAGTAGTAGTAGTAAAACTCCTCTTACTCCTACCGTATTAAGAGAATCAGATAATCCGGATGATATTATAAGTGAACTTATTCCAATTCTTCATAATGAAAGTTTTATTGATGCAAATATTAAAATTTTATTATATGAGTTTAGTAAAGAAGATATTTTGTATATATTGTCATTAATAAATAGGTCAACACAACAAGTAAATGATGATGGTATTGTTATTGGAACAAATGGTCTTGTGGCGAATGAAGTTATATCAGATACTTTTGAAGTTAATTTTAGTAAGTTTTTAGATTACTTTTTTAATAACTTGATGGAATATAAATATTCAACTCATACTATTACATTAAGACATTTATTTATTAAAATAATTAAAACACCTGATTTATATAAATGTATTAAGATCGTAGAATTATATTCAATTATATCTATTTTAAATGTATTACTTGGCGAAATCTCCGGTTTTTTAAAAAGTAAATTTTCTACAATACCAAATATAAGTATTTTTAGTGAATCAGAATATAAAAATTTTCAAAAAAATAAAATAAATAAATGCACTGGTGAAATTGATACAGAAATTGCAAAATATAAGACTTTATTAACAACTGATTTAAATGATAAAAAAAAAAAAGATTATAATAACAGAATTAGAAAATTAGAAGAACAAAAAAATAAAATATTATACACAATTTTAATAAGTTTACGTAAATTAATAAAGCATATTGAATCAAAACTAGAAGAAAGTTTTAACAGTGTTATTAAAGAAAATAATGAAGGTTTAATACAAATGATTTTAGATTTTGCTAAAACACAACAACACTTAAAAGAAATATTTTATGGAATTTTTTTTAAACCAGGAAAAAAAATGACTATTAGAAAATGGCTTGAATATACTGGTGCAACAACACAATGTAACCAAAATATAACAAAAAAAGAAAATTTATTTAAACCAGGATCAAATTTTGCATGTAGTTTTGATGAAGCAATAGCCCATCAAAGTGACCCTAATTATGATCTAATATGTTATATATGTGGTTGTCCGTTATATAAAGCAGATAAGGCTATTCAATGCGAACATGTATTACCTTTATTTACAGCAGCAAGATTTTTTTGTGTATATGTATCTAACATGGATATTAAACATTTTGGCATGAATTTAAATTATGAATATAAATGGGCTCATGGTTGTTGTAATCAAATTAAGCGTGATAAAGATATTATTATAGAAGAAGATGGTGAATATAAAATTAGTGAAAAAAATGTTAAAGAAGTTTTTAAAGATATATATGTTGGAATACAAAGTGGTAATAAAAATTGTAGTGAAATGCCTGAGAATATTGTTGGTTGTATAACTAGTAAATTACAAAATGAGGATTCGTATAATACATTAATAGAAGAATTAAGTGGTAGATTAGATAATACTATTACATTTTTAAATAGGTATTATCGTAATACAAAAAACCAAATAGGCAAAATAACAACAACATCTTCATTTGAAACAGATATGTATGCAGGATTTACATTAGTACGATGTCTTGGAATTATTATAAAAGAAAGATCATTTAATTTTTTAGAAACTATGATATTTTCAAGTACTTCAAAAGACTATACATTATCTCTTTTAAAACACGAAATTGGAGATTTAATTAATAAAAATATTAAATCTTTTGACTTAGTAGATTTTTTATTTCAGAAATTAGATATGTCATTAGATATGTCATTAGATATGTCATCAGATATGTCAACATTATCTTTACCCGAACAAAATTTTCGTCACCTTTTAGAATTACTTGATATTGCTTATAATTTATTTGATAGAATACAACAAAAAATGGTTGTTGTTGAAAATGAATGTCCTAGAAATATTGAAGAAGTTATACCTGCCAAAGGTGCGTATGGCAAAGATAAAATAATTCGTACTTCTGCTGGTACATTAGGTTCAATTAAAAATTTTATAGAAGAAAAATATCATGAATTTGGTTATGGTTATACTTCAAATCCAACAAAAGAAAAGTATATATTTTCTTTTATATTTTGGTCATTATTTAATAACTATTTATTTTGTTGTACATTATCGGCAACTGAATCATCATCTACTACTAATAGAAAATATATTTCAACACTAGATAAGTGTTCATATATGTATAAAAAATTATTTGATATTAATTGTAGAGAAAATACTAATTATTTAATAAATATTTTGTTACAAAAACTATTGGATAATCAATATGAACTTTATAAGGATTATTTAGATAAATTAAATTGTTTACTTCATTTATTGAATTTAAGTATACTCAGTATAATGGTTAAACCTAAAATTAAAATAAAAGTTTTTGTTCGACAACCCACTCAAAAAATTCCCAATAGAGTTGGGTCTCAAAGGGAAGATTTAAATAATAGTTTAAAAATGTTTCCTGAAATAATTACTGTTAAAGACAATCTGTTATATTCTAATATTGAAGGTATATCAGATACAGATGACCGAAAACTTATATCACAATTTGATGCTACAAATGATAAATTTAATAAAAATTCAAGTCTTATATTAAGTACAGTTAATGGCAAATATAATGAATATAAAACAACAGGAGATAAATATTTAAGAGGTATATTATCTTTTATTTTTGGTGATTTTGAATTTGTGAAAGATGCTCCTTTTGAAGCAAAGTTTGATTTTAAAAATTATAATTTTATGGATGAATATCCTATCTTTGATATTAATGTTGCTGATTTAACACCAACACAAGATGTTGATGTTTTAAAAGAAGAAGAAGATGACATGGTGGAAGGTGGTGGTAGTATCAGTAATAATATTATGGTTGGCGGATTTAATGAGGATGAAATAAAAGAAATTAGAATAGAACTTTTGGAAGAAGCACTTGATGAAAAAATTAGTAATACTGATTTTGATTTAAAAATAAAAAATTCTAAGACAAACGAACCTTTATTAATTTCTGAATTACCAACACAAGAAATTATTGACGATTATAATAGTGCTATAATAGAAGAAATAAAAAATTACCTTGGTAATTCTATTGGTACTGTTAAACCTCGTCTTAAACTTATTGGTAATGTTGAATCTCTTGTTAAACATGTAAAACCAAAAACTTTTGCAAAAACATCATCAAAAATATTACCAACAAAAAGTGAAAGTTCCACCGTTTTAAAACCACATAAATTAAGAAGTGTTACAAAGATATTTCTATCTTTTAATAAAATATTAAAATCAGTTAGATTAACAAGGATAGAAAATAATTTAAAAAATCAAAATATTGATGCTGATTTTACTATTAGTTCTAATCCTCCTGAAAAAATTTCTGAAGAAATATTAGATCCTTCACAAGATGTAGTTACCATATTACAAGATGAAACAATAGAACCATTAGATAGAATTATTGAATTAAAAGATGTTAACTATGATAAATTTGATAGGTTGATTAATTTATTTAATAAATTCTATCCTAGACTTGCAGAATCGTCCGGTCCAAGTTCACTAAGTGAACTTCCTGCCGTTCCAAGTACACAATTTAGTCAAGAACTTAAATCTATGGGTCCATATTCTTCCGGTCCAAGTTCACTTAGTGAACTTTCTGCCGTTCCAAGTCCACAATTTAGTCAAGAACTTAAATCTATGGGTCCATATTCTTCCGGTCCAAGTTCACTTAGTGAACTTTCTGCCGTTCCAAGTCAAGGATTTGGTTCACCTTCTCACGATCAATATTTTGGTCCAAGTCCAACACAAGAATTTAATCCATATCAGGGCGCATTTCCTGCAGCTCAACTGGGTCAATCCGCTCAACAACAAATTATAACTCCAACACAAGGATTTAGTTTACATCAGGGTCCAACACAAGGATTTAATCCACATTGGGGTCCAACACAAGGATTTAGTTCACCTTCTCACGATCAATATTTTGGTCCAAGTCCAACACAAGGATTTAGTTCACCTCAGGGCGCATTTCCTGCCGCTCAACTGGGTGATGAATATAATGATCTAAGTCAAGAACAAGGATTTAGTTCACCTTTTGATTCAAGACTTAAACCTATGGGTCAACCTAAAAAAACTATGAGTAAAATTTCTTCCAAACAAAGTAAACAAAATGTATTCACATCAATTGTAACCCCACCACCAAGAATAGAAAGTATAAAAGAACAAATAAAAAAACTTAAGAATGTTATAAAAACCAGTGATGATTTTTTTGAAATTGATGACGCTAAAGAAAAAATAAAAGAACTTGAACGACTTATCCATGTTAGGAGAGGTGGTTCCAAAAAAAATAAAAGAAAATATAACAAAAAAACAAAAAAAATAAAAAAAAATAAAAGAAATACAATAAAAAAAATTAACAAGAAAATAAAAAAAAATAAACGAAACACCAAAAATAAAAAATTGATTTAAATAAATTAAATAAATAATTGGTATTACTAAAGAAATGGTGAAAAACACAAAAGGTGGTTCCGGACATAAAAGTCAAGCTCGTAAATTTGTTTCTGGAAAACCTTCTTCCAAAACAAGGTTATCCGAAGATGAATCTGAAATATATGCTTTTGTTACTAAAAAATTAGGAGGAGAAAATATTTCTATAATGTGTCAAGATGAAAAAGAGAGAAGATGTATTATTCGTGGAAAATTTCGTAGTAGTAGAGGAAAGAGAGATAATTTCATTGCCAAAGGAACATGGGTTCTTGTTGGCATTCGTGATTGGTCTTCCAGTAATGAAGTATGTGATTTATTGGAAGTTTATAATGAAAATGATAAAAATAAATTGAAAACCATTCCTGGAATTAATTGGCAAAAATTTATTTCGCATGATTGTGAATGTACCAATACTAGTGATTCAAATGATGATATTATATTTACTACTAATACATCTGAAGAAGAAGATTATGCAAAATTAGTTGTTGAAAGCAAACAACAGATCCGACTTCATTCTATCAATGAAGAAGATGAAGAAGAAGTTAATATTGATGATATTTAAGAATAAAATTAAATAATTTTATTAATATTTTTTTACTTGAAAAATATTAATCCTTCATATAAATAAAATAAGGTATCAAATAAATACTAATAATTAAAAATACAATATTAGTATCATAACTTGTTTGGTTTAATAAAGCACTTATTATAACAGCCATTATTACTAGAAAACTATCTCCTAATAAAGCACTAGTACCTGCTTCTTTTGAATAAACTTTGAAAAAATCTAACATATCATTTGAACCCTTCGGAATATTGATAAATAAAATATAAAATAGAAAGTCAAAGATTATTTGAATGAATACACATATACCGGCAAATGCTGTTAAACCAATTTTTAGACCACTTTTATAAACTATATATCTTCCTAATAACATATATAAAACACCAATCAATATATCTGCAATCATAGCAGACAATCTATATTTTTTATACCATTTTTCTAAAGATGCAAATTTTACATAAATTTTCGCAAAAGTAACAAAAATTATAAATAAATCCGTATAAATATTAGCTGTTATTATAGGTATGTATTCAAATTTATTATTATAATTTATAGTAGGTTTCAAATTTGTAGTTTTTTCAATAAAAAAAGTAAATAAAAAAAATAATCCAACAATTAATAAACCAAGCATATATAATTTAAATAAAATATAAAAAATTATGTTGTTAAAACAAATGTAAATATATTTCTTTAACTAGTATAAAATGTTATGATGGTAATATGGTTTAAAAATATTATAATAATAAATATATTACACATGTCTAGAAATTATAATAATAGAGGAAAACAATCATTCCGAGAAAATTCATTTATTAATAGAAATATGAAAGAAAATCCATTGCATAAGATGGAATTTCCAGAATTGGTGAATCAACCAAAAGTGAATATACAAGAGAATTCTGTTTATAAAAAGATGGTTGAAAAAGAGGTTGTAATTATAGAAGAAAAAATAATGGATGGATATATTACGATTCAACAAAGTAGAGAGAATCCAAATACAATAGATATTTTTCCTAAAAAAATAATAGAAATAAATGAAGAACAAGATATGATAATGAGTATCATAAAAACTCAAGAAGTATTAGATAAAAATTATGAAGATTATAAAAATAATTTTATAGAATTATATGGATTAGATGAATATAATAAAACATTTTTAATGACAAATACTCATTTACCATCAATAAATGATGAGGAAGAGAATGAGTAATAATATATGAAATTATTGTATTATCTTTTTTTATGGATAATACAATATGTGAGAATATTACAGAAATAAAATTAACTTATATTTACATAAATCATCTAAATGAAGTGGATAAAATTTCACAAGAAATATATAATATGCTAACTCCAAATTTAATTTCTAAAGAAGAAATTATTAAATTGCTAAAAAATAACATCAATACGAGAGAAATAAAGAAGTATACAATTAGTTCTTTATTACAATATAATGTAGATATAGAAACCGGAGAATATGCAGAAAATTATTTAAATGAAAATTATAAAATAGATGACTTAAATTTCTTACCATTTTTACATATTATTAAAGAAATTAGAAATGTTTATTGGAAACCTTCTTTACCTGTTTTCAAAGAGTTGAATGAATTATTTATAATTTATTATGAAAATCTAGAAATCAAAAATAATAATATTACAAAACGAATTTATATGAAAAAAATGAAAAATAAAACATATAAAAATAAATTATGAAAATAATCTTTTATTTTCTAAGAAAACTAGAGCTTCTTGTACTTTTATTTTACGATTATTTTTATATCGTAACATGATATTATCTAGATTATGATGAAAATGTCCTATTAATTTATACATTGTATAAATATTTCCAATATAAATATTATCAACTCCATAACAAGTAGCAACATTTTTAATAAAAATATTTTTTCGTAATGTATAATTATAGAGAGAAGTATAATAAGCAATATTATTAATAAACTTAAAAATGTTGATAGATTCAAAGAGTTGTGAGTTAGAAAAAATATCAAATCTTATATTGACTACTAATTTATCAATAGGTTGATTCATTTCAAATAAATGAGAGTTTTGAAATAAATATTCAATGATACGAAATTTACCATACCACATATTTTTCCATCCTAAACAAGGAGCTTTATAAACTAATCCTTTTGTATTACCAAATAATTTTAAATTTTTATCATTATCAATAATAATATGTTTAATAAGATGTTTTAAATCTTTAAAATACCCATAAATTAATTCATTAGTTACAGGAATATTTTTTTCTTTCATTTCTCTCCAACTAATATTATTTTGAATAATATCCCAAGTATGGATATATATTTCAATATTATAATTGTTAGATAAATATTGTATAAGTTCATATAAATAAAGTGTATCAAAACTATTACGAATATGTCCTCTTAATAATATAATCATATAATATAAATATATTATCTATCTACCAGTAAACACTTTAATAGCATAAGTTGGTATTTTACCCTTTTTAATATCATTCATATAATTTTCAAATTTATAAAAAAATGAAAATGATTGTTTAAATATACTTCCTAACAAAGAAGTTTTAATTTTTGTTTCTAAAAAAAATAATAATCCAAAGATTCTCTCTAAAGAACATCTATCTTCTCTGGTATGAACTGCATGTAATAAATTTTGTATTTTATATTTATTATTTAAATGAACTAAAAAATTATGTGATATAAAAGATTGGACTCCAAAACAACCATTAAATTTATTATTATTTAATAAATGATATTTAATAAATTTAGAATAATTTAAATAATTTGCTAATCTTATATTATTTTTTAAATGTTGTTTTGTATTATTATTATCAAAATGCCATAAAGAAATAACAGAACATTTAACTTTTTCGAATAAAAATTTTTTATGTATAAATATTCCATCATGTATAATAACTGCTTTATCAAACCATTTATTATGTAAAAAATAAATATAAGGTAACAATTCTCCTCTTTTTGGATATTTGGATTGGATAACTAATAAATTTTTTAATGAAAATAATGATTTCAAAAATCGTGGATTACTATTATCATCAATAATTACAATAAGTTTATTTGGATAAAATTTATTTAATAATTTTGCATTTATATTCCAATAATTATTCGTTTTTTTAGAATTTACATGACGAGTCATAATAAATCCATAATTTTTATCATATTGTTTTATTAATTCTTTTATTGGTTCTTTTATTGGTTCTTTTATTGGTTCTTTTATTGGTTCTTCTATTGGTTCTTCTATTGGTTCTTCTATTGGTTCTTCTATTGGTTCTTCTATTGGTTCTTCTATTGGTTCTTCTATTAGTTCTTCTATTAGTTCTTCTATTAGCCCATTATTAGTTTTTTCTATTAGTTCTTCTATTAGCCCATTATTAGTTTTTTCTATTAGTTCTTCTATTGGTTCTTCTATTAGCCCATTATTAGTTTTTTCTATTAGTTCTTCTATTAGCCCATTATTAGTTTTTTCTATTAGTTCTTCTATTAATCCTTTTATTGGTTCTTCTATTGGTTCTTCTATTAGTTCTTCTATTGGTTCTTCTATTGGTTCTTCTATTGGTTCTTCTATTAGCCCATTATTAGTTTTTTCTAATAAATCCATAATAATGTATATATAATAAAATTGAAAATATATTTCATAATTTGAATAAAAATAAAGATAAAGATAATGTTAAAAAACCCGATATTAACAACGAGATTTAATATAGATACTTGGAGAGAAAATTGTTTATATAGAGAGAAAGAAAAAGTAGGGTGTATTTATGGCTCCCCTTTTATATTAAATAATAAAATAGAACCAAATACTCTTTTATTTGTGATTGAAATGAATAATTCTTTAAATCGTATTGAAGGAATTGGATTAATAAAGAATAATGCACATATTTGTGATAATAAATGTTCTATTTATGATATAGGAAATTACAATAGATATGTATATAAAGGGTCTATCAGAATAGATAGAGATACATTAATAATATATAATCGTTCTCTCGTAGAAGTATTGGATTATATATTATTTAAAGGAAAAAGTCATTTAAAAAGAGGAACTGGTTTCATGAAAATAACAGATAAATTTTTTAAAAAAGAACAATGTCAAATGATTGGAAAAGAAGAAGATTTTAAAAAAGAAATAACAATTATATTCAAACAAGTAAAATTGGATAATAAAAATAAGTTATAAATGTTTTATTTTAAATATAAAAAAAATATAATTATATGGATAATAACCCAAATTCTTTTAATGTTATGACAAATACATTTGATACGAATATTAATAATTATAGTTTATCAGATGTTATGACAATATTAGGATTAGAAGATCAACCAACGAGAGAAGAAGTAATTGAAAAATCCGATAATTATATAAATAAATATAAAAATATCAATCCATTAATTTCTAATTTTTTTATAGATGCTAAAAAATATGTATTAGAATATTTGACTCCAAATAAAACTACTTATGATAATACATATATTCCAATAGAAAATCAAAACTTACAATGGTGGAATAGAGAGAGTTTAAAACAGAATGATCCTATCCAGAATGATAAAATTACGGATAGAGAACAGAAAATAAAAGTGTTTGGAAACGATCATGTTCCTATGAATAGAGAACAGTTAGGAGTAAATAATAATTTCAGAGTAGATGTAGCACAGGATACTTTAAATCCAAATTTGACAAATATTACAACAAGATTTATAAATTTGGATAGTCAGTTTAGACAATATTCTGCAGGATATGAAACAAGTAATACAGATTATACTTTGGATTTATCCGAACCATTATCAAATGTTCTCTCTTTGAAATTATATTCTATTCAAATTCCTCATAGTTGGTATACATATGATTCTAATTATGGTAATACTTGTTTTTGGATTTTATTTGATCCAACAGATATCAATGTTTTTTTTAAAATATCATTACCTTCTGGTAATTATTTTGCAAATGAAATTGCAAGTATTTTGAATCTGAGTTTAGATAATTTTTCTTCACCTAATTTTGTATGGCCTACTCCTCCTTCTGAGAATTATCCAGTTAGTCATAATACGAATAATGGAAAAATAACTATAGATATTTATGGAGGAGAATATACTAATCCAGAAACAGGTATCACTTATAAAATAAATCAAAAAACAGTTATTTTATTTTATGATATAAATAGCCATTTTCATTCTAATAAATTTTGTTTTCAACAAAATAAAATAAATCAAACTTTTGGATGGTATTTAGGGTTTCGTTTACCACAAATAATTGTTTTAGAAGGAGGAAATACTGCAATTGCAGTTGTAAATACATATGGACCAAAATATTTATTATTAATAATTGATGATTTCAATCAAAATCATATAAATAACGGGTTAGTTACAATTACAGAAATATCAACAAATATAAAATTACCTAGTTATTATGATCCAACAACTTCTGTTTCATGTATTGAACCAAATTTGGAACAATATCAAAATGCTCCAAATAGTACATTTTTAATGGATAAAGGAAATATTTCTTATAAGAAAATACCACTAGTTGTTCCTACTTATCCAAGAATTTTAACTCAAGCCCAAATATATTCTATTAATGAAATACAAAAAAATAATGAAAGTAATACTTCTTTAAAGAGTAAAGCTCCTACTAATTCTAATATTTTTGCTTTATTACCAATTAAAATGAATAGAACTGAATTTTCTTTAACCGGACATTTATATACTGAATTTACTGGATCATTACAAGAAAATAAAAGAATTTATTTTGGTCCAGTTAATTTGGTAAGAATGAGAGTAACATTAATAGATGATATGGGGAATCTAGTTAATTTAAATGGAGCTGATTGGAATATAACTTTAATTAGTGAAATTTTATATCAATATTAAATATGTTTTCTATTTCTTTTTCTCTCTTTTTTGCTAGTTTATTAATATTATTTTCAGAAAGAAGATATATTTTTTTAATAAGTTATATTTTATTTTTCTTAATAAATATTGGAATAAATTATTTATTGAAAATAATATTGAAACATCCAAGACCAAATGAAAATATGGATTTATTTCATTTTATAAAAGAAAAAATAGATTATGATAGATTTGGAACTCCTTCTTTAAATTGTCAGAGTTGTCAGTTTTCTACTTTTTTTATTTTATTTTCAACAAAAAATTTATTTTATTTTTTTATTTACTTATTTCTCTCTTTTTATGTAATTTATGAAGAAATTCAGAATAATATTTCTTATTATTATCAAATAATAATTGCTGGTATTATTGGAATAACAATTTCAATAATAGCGTATCAACTTTCTCTCTTTTTCTTAAAAGGAAAAGTAGAATTAAAAGAAGAAGAGAATGCTCCTGAGATTCGGGGATTATTATAATAATTTTCTATCTTTATGCATACATATTAAAATATTTTTGTAACAACTTTATACTTTTATAATAAATGCTTTTATAATTATTTATTATAGAAATATATAGTTCATCTATTTTTTATCAGTTTTATCTATTTTTTTATCAGTTTCATCTATTTTTTTAGAAAAAGTTGTCATAAATGTTTCATCATCAAAAAAGGTTTTTGGTAAAATATATTGAATTTCAGAAGTATTTTTTTCAATTGTATTTTTTAATGAAGAAATATTTTTACAAATTTGTTCTTTATTTTTTATAGAAACTAAATCTGTTCCTGTTTTATTATTTAGATATTCACTAATAAACTGAATTACATCTGGATATACAATTTTATCATTAAATACATTCAAGTAATTTGGTTTAATTTGGATATTTTCAATAGACAACCAATATGGAACATCATAAATAGGTCCTGTAATCCATTTTTTAACACGATTTTTAAGAACATCTGCAGTTAAACTAAAATTTTTTTCTTCAAAATCTGTAATATTTATAGGTGTATTGGTATAATCAGGTTCTTTATTAAAATAATTCATAACATTTGTAGAAAGTTTATCATATGTATCTTTTAAAGCATCCATTCCTTTTAATGAAGGATCTGTTGGTAATTTTATAAATTTATCCATTTCACTAGCAATATGTTCTATACTATCAGTTGCTGATTCTATTGAAGTTTCTAATACATTTTGTTTTTTAATAAATAAATCTTTTTCTTTTGAAAATAAAGAACCATCTAATATAGAATTTATAAATTCAATATTAATTTTACTTCCAGTAATATTAACAACAAAAAAGTTTATAATAGAACTAAATAATTCTTGCAAATCAGATTGCATTCTTAGAACCCGAATAAATATTCTTTTTATATTTGAGTAATTTTGAAAAATATTTTGGTTGGATGCATTATAAATTCTTGCAACATATAAAATAATAATAATTAATCGTATCATTACAACTCCTCTTTTACTTTCTTTATATATAATTTCTTTTGATTTTTCATTTGCATAATAATAATCTATTTCTTGAGTTAACAGATTTGGGTTATTACCAAATAAGTTTGTAATAGGGTTTATTATATTATTTTTTATCTCTTGTAATAAGTTAATAATGTAATTATTACTTCCATTTAATGTATTTTTTATTATATAGTTGTTATAATAATCCAAAATACACAACATAAAATCTTCAACATATAATGGTTGTTTTAATCTCATTTGTTTTTTGAATTGTTCTATTAAAATATATAAATTATATTCAGTTTGAATAAGACCAAATGTGTTTGTTATTTTATCTTTATAAATATCTTCATAAAAAGTTAATATATTTATATTAATATTTTGTACTGCTGGAACAGGAACTTGTCCTTGAGAATTTGTTGATGTATTATATAAATAATTATAATCAGTATAATATAATTTTAATGGGTCGGTTGTTTTTTCTTTTATAACTTCATTTTTTATTAAATCATATAATGGAATACTAATATCGATTTGTATATTCAAACGATTATTTTTTACCATTTTAAATTCATATAATTTATCTTGTAAATTAATAAATATTTGTTTAATAATAAATTCTTTTTCATTATAATATTTTAAAAATTCTCCTTTTGGTCTAATATCACTTTCAAATAAAAACTTTTTAATAACATTATCATATATTTTATTCATTGGTTTTGTGATTGGAATATACAAATATTTTATTTGATTTGTACTCATAAGTTGAGGAGGTGCATTAGGTCTTTGTATTCTATTATAATAAGAAGGAGGTTTATAATTAGTAAAAAAAGTTGGATTAGTTGAATCATAAATATAATTTATTGGAATTTTGAAATAATTTTTATTAGAAATAATATTATTTTTTAGATAAGAAAAAGTATTTGTATTATCTCCAAATTTTATTTCATAGAAAAAAATGTTATAATTGTAAATAAATATTTCTAGTTCTTCAAGAGTCATTTGATTTGTTATTCTTAATTTTATAATTTCAATAATATTTTCAAATTTAATATAATATGGTAAAAATACTCGTTTATATTGTTCTGGTTTATAAAATCCAAATAATTGTTTTTTATTATTAATTGCTATTTTTAATAATTCATTTCTCTCTAATTGTTTACTTGGTTCATCCAAATTAGTAGTTATTATTTGTAAATCTTTTAATCTATAAATTTTATTGGATATTTTATAGAAAGAATATAACGAATTAAATTTTATTTTTACATTTTGTTCTAACTTTTTTACTGTATCAATAGGAATATTATCAGTAAATAATTCATTTAATATTTGAACGATTGAAAAATATTCTTTAATTTGATCTTGTTTTTCTATAGATAAATTATTTCCACCCGGTGGTTGTTGAACTCTACTTATATTTGTTATTACCATTAAAATTTGTTGATTTAATTTAATAAAATCTAAATCTTGTCGTTGTTGACTAGTAAGAATAGGATCAATTATACCTAAAATTTTACTAATTTCATCTAAATAATTATTTAAATTTGTAAACAAAGGTTGTATTGTAACTGGTTGTGTTATAGTAACTAATAATTGTTGTAAATTTTCTAATTTTATATGAAATATTTTAACTTGTTCTTTTAATAAATCAATTAATTCCATTTTTGTTATTTCATCTTGAATAGATATAGGGTTTAATAAATTATTTAAATTTTTCAATATATTATAAAAAAAACTTCTATTATAATTAAAAGAAAAATTATTAGATTTATAAAATGTAATTTCTTTTAAAATAATTTTTTTTAATTCTAATAGTTTTTCATCTATTAACATATTTATATTTATAGGATTTGCACTATCAAATGGTAATAAAACTTTATTTACATGTTCATTATAAAAATCATATTGACATTGATTAATATTTTTATTTTGATTAGAATAAAAAGTATTATCAGGAAAATTTATTTGAGGAACAATATTATCATAAAAATTCATATTTATATTATTATATTATATTATGGGAGCCGGAATATTACCAACTACTATTTATAAAGGAAAATTATATTTTTTATTTGGAAAAGAAAATAAATATGCGGATACACCAGGATGGTCTGATTTTGGAGGAGGAACTGATAATAATGAAACTTATTTACAAACTGCAATGAGAGAAGGTTCTGAAGAATTAACAGGATTTTTGGGAGATAAGAATAGTATAAAAAGTTTATTATCTAAAGGTTCGTATTATCTAGATAATAAACATGGATATCGTATGTTTTTATTTCCATATCCATATGATCCCATGTTACCTATTTATTATAATAATAATCATAAATATATTGAAGAAAAATTGGATAAAGAAATAATAAAGAAATCAAAAATATTTGAAAAATGTGAAATAAAGTGGGTATGTATAGATGATTTAAATAAAATGAAAAGTAAATGTCGTTCATATTTTAAAAATACAATAGATGAATTATTAGAAAAGAGAGAAGAAATATATAGATTTATTAAAAAGAAATCAAACACACATTCTAGAACAAAGAAAAACATTTCTTAGAGTTTTTTCTTTTTGTTTTTCTTTTTGTTATTTTTTTACCACCTTTACTACTTTTACTATTTAATTTTTTTAATCTCTTTTCTAATTCTTTGATTCTCTCATTAGTATCATTAAGTGCCATAGTTTCATCTACAATTTTATTTGTAGCTTCTAAAATAACTTCTTCAATTTCAGGATTTTCTTTTTTTACACTAGCAAATGGTATATGTGGTCTATTACTAAATAAATGTTTTGATGATATAATTCCTTTATTTGTTGTATCAAAAATATATAATTCTTGACAAAAATTAAAATATTTCTTTTTAAACATTCCGATGATTCTATCTTTTTCTTCTTTATAATTTGGAGTATTTATTGTTCTTGCATTATTTTTAATCATTAATAAATGTTGTATTGCATCTAATTGTATAGAAGTTATATAGTTTGGTTTATTTATATTTTTTAAAATACAAGAATTTTTTAAAATATTAGATGGTATTTTTGAAGGATCTAGATTAAGTATATCTATAAAAGATAGATCTTTAAAATCTTTACAATCTTCATAGGTATGTTTTTTATATCTTCCATGAAATCCAAAATAAGCCATTATATAATTATATTATTTATTAAAAATCTTTTTGAATATGGACCATTAATATATCAACTTCTTTAATCAAAACTTTTAAATCATCTTTTTTATCAGAATCATGTGTATGTTTTAATTTATATAATAGAGATTCATGTAATCGTTTAACAGATTGTTTATAAGTATTTATTTTATCATAATATCCGTATGATTTTGCTAAAATCATCCATCCCAATTCTTCAAACATATGATGCGTCCATTTCTCCAATGAATGCATTGTTCTATCTAAATTACTTACATTATGTTTTGAATAAGTATGTGTTTTAGAACGAATTCTTCTAGTATGGTGAACCATTATAATATATAAATATATTATAATAAAATATATTATAATATAATAAAATATATAATTTATTTAAGAAAGATACAGTCGTTGTAGTTCATTTAATGTTAGAACTTTTTTTTCTTTTAATAAGAAAGAACCTTTTAAAATAAAATCTTTTGAATTTCTAATAATATATTCTGCTTGATGATAAGCATCATTAATGATATCAAATACATCTTTATCAATCATTTGTTTATACATTTCACTATTACTAGGATAAATAGTACATTTTCCCATTCCATAGTATTTTACCATATTTTCAGCTAATTTTATAGATTCTTCAAAGTCATTGGATGCACCAGTTGAAATAAAAGAACTACCAAATATTTCATTTTCAGCAATTCTTCCAGCTAATAAAATAATAATATGTTCGAACAAAGATTGTCGTGTATGAATAGTAGAATCTTCTCCTTCAAAAACCGTATAAGCAGGAGATTTGGGAGAAGATAAGTTAATAGTAACTTTTTTAATCTTAGAATGATATTTACATAACAAACCAGTAATAACATGTCCCATTTCATGGACGCAAATATGATGAATGATTTCTTCTGTAAATTCATGATCGGAAGATTGCCAACCAGCCAAAATTCTATTCATAATAGTATCAATATCATCATAAGTCATAATATTTTTATTATTTCTTAAAGAGAGAAGCATTGCTTCATTCAATAAGTTTTCAATTTGGGCGCAAGAAAGTCCTTTGGTTAAATCAATTAAATCGCTAATCTTAATACTATTATCATCATATGGTTTTCCTTTGATATGCATGTTAATTACAAATTCTCTCGTTTTAGAATTAGGTAAACCAATATAGATAGACTTATCAATTCTTCCTGGTCGTATCAATGCTTTATCCAATAAATCCAAACGATTTGTAGCACCAATTATGAAAATTCCATTTGTATTTTTAAATCCATCTAATCCAACTAATAATTCATTAAGAGTATTATCTCTCTCAGAAGTAGATCCTTCTCCATCATCTGATCTTTTTCTACCAACAGCATCTATTTCATCAATAAAAATAATACAAGGAATATTCTTTAACGCTAGTTGAAATAACTCTCTAATACGAGAACTACCAACACCTACATATTTTTCCTGAAATTGAGAACCACTTACAGAAATATAATTAATTTTAGTTTCACCAGCTAATCCCTTTGCAAGAAGTGTCTTACCATTTCCTGGAGGGCCTTCCAAAATAACACCTTTTGGAACTCTCACATTATACTTTTCATATAAATTATATTTTTTTAAACTATCAACACATTGAAGTAATTCTTCTTTGATATGTTCGTAACCTCCAACATCTTTAAAAGTAATAGGAAAATCTTGAATCACTTCAAAATTCTCAGATTTTTTTCCTTTTTTAGAATTATAATTATTTAATTGTGATTTATTATTATTAACAGATTTATAACCTTTTCTTGGAAAAACATCATCATCTTCTTCTTCTTCTTCTTCTTCTTCTTCTTCTTCATCAAAATTAAACATTTGTTTATTTAAAAAAATAGTTATTTCTGGTTTATTTTGTTTCTTTAAAAATTTATTTTTTTTTTTATTTTTTAATTCTGCTTCATCATTTATAAAAGATTCTTTATTAATTTCATTTAATTGTGTAGTAATATTTTTTGAATTTAATCTTTTTAGTTGCATTTCATATAAATGTTTAGATAAAGGATATTTTCTATAAAATGGATTATTTTCATTATTATTGTTATTGTAATAGTTACTATCATAAAATCTATTTCTGTTATAAATATAATTTTTTATTAAAAAAGCATTTGATAAATTAAATAGTAATATAACAAATAAATTCTTCATATATTTTTTATGAAAAAATATTTAAATACTAATAATTTACAATTTTTTAATTAATATTATAAATACTTATAATATATGTTACCAAAAAAATCAAGATTTACAGTTAGAAAAATTTCAAAAAAAAAGTCTAGCTCTCCAAAAAAGTCTAGCTCTCCAAAAAAATCAAGATTTACAGTTAGAAAAATTTCAAAAACAAAATCTAGTCCACCAAAACAATCAAGATTTAAAGTAATAAATGATGTTAGAAATATAAAAGATATTTCAGGAGAACAATATAAACTTAGAATTGCACCAAAACAATCAAAGTTTAAAGTAATAGATGATATTAGAAATATAAAAGATATTTCAGGAGAACAATATAAACTTAGAATTGCACCAAAACAATCAAAGTTTAAAGTAATAGATGTTAATGAAAATACATTACCAATTCCAGTTCATTATACTTTTAGACTTAATCTTAAAAAAAATTTATCAAAATAAATATTAAGATTTTTTATTTTTTTATAAGTTTTAATATATGAATCGTAAATATACATATATTAAAACAGAACCCAAACACAATTTTTCTATTATAGAAAAAATATCAGAAAAAATATCATTACCAAGTTATTATTCTTTATATATATATTTACCAGCTGTAATAAATCAAGGAAATTTAGGTTCTTGTACTGCATGTTCTTTATCTACTGCAGTTGAAACACTTGAAAAAATTTATAAATTAAATCATTTTAAAAATTTATCTCCTTTATTTCTTTATTATAATGAAAGAAAAGAATTACACACAATTTCTAAAGATTCTGGTTCTTCTTTATCCGTTGGAATTAATTGTCTTCAAATTACTGGAATTTGTCCTCAAGTAGACTGTCCTTATAATATATCAAAATTTAAAATTTGTCCTTCAGTAAAAGCATATAGAGATGCATTAACTTATAAAATAAATAATGTAATTCAAGTTATATATGATATTAATACTATAAAATCAATTCTTCAAAATTATCCAGTTGTAATTGGAATAATGGTATATTCTTCTTTTGAAAATGATTCTGTAACAATAACTGGAATGATTCCTTATCCAAATGTAAATAATGAAACATATTTGGGAGGTCATGCATTATGTATGTATGGATATGATGATAGTACTCAATGTTTTCTTGCAAGAAATTCTTGGGGACCTAATTGGGGTATAAATGGTAATTGTAATATTCCTTATGAATATATATTAGATCAAACACTAACATTAGAAATGTGGGCTTGTTGTTCTTTTTATAATTTAAAAAAATAAAATAATAATGAGATAAATAAATTATATTTATTTTTGTTTTTTTGTTTTTTTTGTTTTTTTTGTTTTTTTTGTTTTTTTTCCACCAATTAATTCTTCTGTGTCTGTTTTATTTCTTCTTGTTTTTGATTCTGCTTTTACACCTTTTTACATTTCAAACGCCGATTTTATGAAATAATTTATAAACTATCTAAAATTTGTTGAACACCAATTTCAACCATATACTCAGGAAACTCTTCACCATAAGCAAACCGACAGAAGGGACATTTTATTATTCCTTTATTTGTCCTAAAAATGCTTATATAACAATTAACACACCAATCACTAGCACATTTTGTGCATGTAACTCTCCGTTTTTGTATTTCCTTTGTTGAACAAATAGAACACTCGTCATTTTTTTCATTACTCATTTTTGCGTCAATATGCCGTTTAATTTCATCCCAAGTATTAGATTCCAATACGGTCATTATTGCTTTTTTATTTGTAAATATAATTTGAAGGTCTCCTGTAATTTCGTGTTTTTTAAATTGTATTTTCTCATTCGGTAAATAATCCTTAATTCTATGTATCAATTGGTTACGATTTATTTGACTCATTTTAAAATCATACTATTTAATAAATAGTATAACTTTAAATCAATTTTTTATATATTCGGCGTTTGAAATGTAAAAAGGTGTAAAGAATTTAAATATTGTATTCGTGCTTTAGCATCTGGTTCTCCTATTGCTTCTTTTTTTGTTTTGGATGTTGTTTTTGTTTTATGTTTTCTTGTTTTTGCCACTGATGCTGCTTGTTTAACTATTTTTTCTCTCTCATCTTGTATTATATAGTGTTTTAATTGTTCTATTGTTATTGGTTCTAATTTATATACCCCTACTGGAGATGTTTGGTTACAATGGTCTGAACCTACAGCATTAAAACTTACCGCATTGGCTCTATTTACATCAGCTAAAACGCTTGATAAAAATTTAAAAACTGGTTTATTTGTATTAATTAAATTAAAAAATTTAGTTCCTGGAACTATATTTGAATCATACCATTCTGGTTTTAATACCATAGTTGTACTACCATTTACAGTCATTTTTATAAATGTTCTTGCATCTGGTTTTATATACTGTCCATAGTTATATCCTTGCCAACTTAAAGGAGCATCATCTTTACATTCAATAAATTCCTTACCATTTTCAGATGGTGCCGGCCATAGTATAGCTTCTCCACTGTATAAATTACTGCTATATAATTTATCTTTAGTTCTTATAATAAAAGGTTTATATTCATAATTATCTTCTATAAATTTTATTGAACTAATATCTATTCCTTCAATAATATCAAAAACTTTAATTTTAGATGCAATTTCTGGTATTCCTTGATTTGGAAAATTTTCTAATGACATTCTAGAATTAAAAAACATATTTTGTATATCAATATTATCTAATATATACCAATTATTTAATGGTTGATTAAAAGAAGTACATCCATAAAACATATCTTCCATATAAATAACATTTGATACATCCCATTTATTTAATGGTTGATTAAAAGAAGTACATTTATAAAACATACCTTTCATATCAGTAACATTTGATATATTCCATTTATTTAATGGTTGATTAAAAGAACTACATTTATAAAACATATCTTGCATAGTTTGAACTTTTGATACATTCCAATTATTTAATGGTTGATTAAAAGAAGTACAACCAGAAAACATACCTTCCATACTTTGAACATTTGATACATTCCAATCATTTAATGACTCATTAAAATTTTTCAGCGCCATTAAATAAATTTACCATTGTAGTAACAGAAGATACATCCCAACTTCCAATTGGAAGATTTTTTAAATCATTTGGTAATTTTGATTTATCTTCTAAATAATACTCTACTAAATTTGATATATTTGAATTATTAATAATTGTTCTTGACATATATTAATTAAATATTTAAATAAAAAAGGTTGTTAAATGAAATGAAAATATTTTTTTAATAAAAATAAATAGATCCGCAAAAAGAATAATAATAAAATTAATTATATAAACTGAAAAAAAATTATTATATTTATTAAATATATTTTCTTGGAATTGATATATTTTCTTTTTTTTATGAATAAAATATATTATTTCTTTTACAAATTTTTGACAATTATTTGTAATAATATCCCAATTAAAATAATTATGTTTCATTTTTTTATGAACATGGTTTAGAACATTATGAATAGTATATTTATTTTTAATAATAGGAATTTTATTTATTAAAGAATTATTATCAAAAAATATTTTATCATGAATCAATATTTCAGTTATTTTTTCAATAGTTAAAAATTTAGTTTTTTTTCCAATTTGTATTTCAATTAGTAATTTTACATGATATGGTATATTTTTTTCAATTTCATGAATAATATCATTATATTGACAAAATAATAAAATATTTATAATTTTAATAATAATAAAAATAATATTTGCTTTTTTTTTGATTAAATAAGCTTTTTTTATTTTATAATTACCATATTTTGCAATATTATCTTGTGTGATACTATTATAACATTTTTTTTGAAATAAAATGAAATAAATAAATATAATTATGATAATTAATAAAAAGAGTAGTATAAAGAATAAAAATAAATTTAAGAGTAAGAAAAGAAGAATAGAGAGAAATATAACAAAATAATAGAACATATTATTATAATTACAAATAATTATAATAATTAACTTAACTTAAACCCAAGAAACGCCTTTAATATCAAAAGATCCATTTGTGCTTCTAATATCATAACAACTCATAGGAAGTTTGGATTTAATAAATTGTTTAAATGTATCGGTAGTGATACTAAATTTTTTAATAATATCTTTATTTTCTTGACGAAATTTATACCACATATCAGTAGATACAAGTTTATTTTCATTATTACTGGTTTGTATAATTTTTTTTCCCCACCATTCATCAAAGAGAGAATAATTAGAATCAACTAATTCATGTGTTTCAGTTTCTAATAAATCTTTTAATTCAAAGTCAATAGAATCTACCTGTTTTTTCAATTGACTGATGGTAGTATTCAATTCTCGGATAGTTTTTCGGATATTTTTAATTTTATCAATCATTTTGTATTGTTTCTCTCTTAATGAAGTAATATCAGAAGTATCTTCATTAATAATTTTTAATAATTCTTTACAAGTAAACCAAGCTATTCTAAGAATTTGTGTTGGTTTTTCGTATTCAAGAAGGTTATTAATATAAACAATACATTTATTTGTGTTGATCCATTCATACATAATAGGAGCTTTGTCAAATTTATCAATAGAAGTGTTGAGAGAAACTAGCCAAGCAAAATGTATATGTTCGTTTTTAATTAAATCATTTTTGATTTTCTCTCTTTCACTACTAGGAACCGCTTTTTTATAATTTTTTGCATCTGCTAAAATATCAAAATCATCAAATTTCAAATGAAAGTCTCCTTCTCCGGATTGTTTTGTTTTATCTACAATTTCAAATCCTTTAAAATCTTTAAAAGTTTTAGTGAAGTCACTAAATTTTTTCTCTCCATCTGATCCTTTTGTAGTATTTGTTTTATTTGTTATTTTTTCAAATGAATCATTCAATCTAGATAATTGTTTTGTTTTTTCATTAACTAATAAATCATACTTTTCTCTCTCTTTCAATATTTCAGTTTGGATAATGAAATCTTTATTATGTTGAAATTGATAAATTTCATCTTTTAAGAGAGAAATAGTATCTTGTAATTTATTAATTTTTTTATTTAATTGTTCTTCATTATTTTTATAAATATCTGCTGTTTTTTGTATTTCATGATCTGTTTTTTCTTTTTCCAATAATTTAATTTGTTTCATCATTTCTTTTTGAATATTTAAATCCATATCCAATTTTTTGATAGTTTCCATAGATTCTTCTTTAATTTTATTATAAATTTCTTCTTGAGATAAATTTGTTAGAAAAGTTCTAGCTTGTTTAATACATTCACATCCAATTTTTATCATAATAAAATTTTCTTTTGAGTTGAGAGAAGTTAATATTTCTGGGATCTCTTCATTTTCAGGAATACTAATTGTAATTTGTTTACAGAGCATATATTCGTATATTTATTATTAAAATATATTTAAATAAATTATCTAATAACTCTAACTATAATTAAATATAAATAATTTGTATTATAATGAGTTATTATGTTTATTTACTGGTTTCTACAAATGGAGCAACATATGTAGGTTCTACTATTGATTTGAAAAGAAGATTACGACAACATAATGGAGAGATAAAAGGAGGAGCTAAAAGAACAACTAATTTGGTTGGTTCAGGAGAGAAATGGGAAAGAAAATGTTATATTTCAGGATTTCCAACTTGGAATAGTGCATTACAATTTGAATGGAGATGGAAACAATTAACAAGAAAAATAAAAAATAATACAAAACCTATAGAGAAAAGAATGAATGCGTTACAAACATTATTAGAATTGGAGAGATCTACAACAAAGGCTGTTCCTTATTCAGAATGGGAAACCCCTCCACAAATTCATTATGAAGATACAGAAGTAATAAATAATTAAATTTATATAATATATATTATGAGTAATTTAGAATTTTCAATAAAAAAAAATTATAATAATAATACACCAACTATATTAACTTATACTGTTCCGAAAACAAATAATTTATTTAATGGAATTTATCCAGTATATTATGATAATATAGAAGTTGCTTCTATAGAATGGTCTAATAATCCTTCATTGAATTCAAAATTAATTAATAATGTTATACATGGTTATTTAAAACCAAATGAAAATAAAGTAGGATTAAAAAATATTCCAAATGGATTATTTATTGGTACTGTATGGTTTAAAAATAATAATGTAAAAGAAGGATTATCAGTATCTAATAGTCTTACAACAATTTATAATTTATCATTTATTATTAGTATTGATGTAGAAAGTAATGAAAATAATTATATAGTAAATATAATTTTAAACAATCCAGAAAAAAAATCCAGAAGTTTTAAAAAATCAAGAAAAACGAAAAAAAATAGTTATTAATATAACTTTTCTCTCTTTTTAAAGAAAAGAAAATAATTATTTACTTCTTGATTTTCTTGAACTTCGTTGACTTTTTGATTTTACACTTTTAAATATTTTACTATAACTTCTAACACTACTAGCAGTATCACTACTTCTTTTACTTCTTTTTTTATTGTAAGAATTTAAACGAACTGTTTTATTCATATATATTTTATGTTTTTCTTTATTATATTTTGATAAAAATGGAATTACTAAGTTAGACATTTCATTTCTATCTTTTTTAGTTCTTGTATAAATATTCCATTCAAACCAAACTGATTTAGGATCAGTTTGATTTTCAATTGGATAAAATCCTTGGGATGTATAAAAGTTTTGAGTATTAGAATCTAAAATAGAACTAATTCTTAAATTTGGTATTTTTAAATTCAACAATATCCATTTTAAAAAAGTTAATAATGGTTTACCAATTCCAGAGAAATATAAATCCGTACAAATATAATTAGTTTTTATAATATTTGGATATTCATTGCAATCTTTTACTTGAATAAAACCATTAATATAATTTTTATTTTGATAATTGAAATAACTTATTAAAATAAAATTATCAGTACTAAAATCTCTAGTTTCGGTTCCTCCTAAATTATTACACAATCTTCTATCATTTGTAAGTTGACGAATCAATCTAATTATTTGATCGTAATTATCTTGAATAGAAATATGTTTTTGTTGGATAACAGAAATAAGATGACTTCTATTTATTTTACCATAATTTCTTTTATCATTTAATATAACAGCAATATTTGATTCTAATAATGAACCATCTTCTAAATTTTTAATAGGAATTAAAGAACGCTCAAATGATATCATAATATATCTATTTATTTGTTTCTTAAAAATATTATAACTTTTCTCTCTTTTTAAGAATCCAAAGTATGTTTTTCCAAAAATATAATAATATCTCTTTTCTTTTTTATAGAAAGAAAAGAGAGAAACAAGAAATATAATAACTATAACTTTTCTCTCTTTTTTAAGAATCCAAAGTATGTTCTTCCAAAAAATATAATTAAACAATCAACCCTTTTCTTTCAAAAGAGAGAAACAAGAAATATAATATTATAACTTTTCTCTCTTTTTAAGAAATCCAAAATCTATTCTCCAAAAATATAATAATATCTCTTTTCTTTTTTATAGAAAGAAAAGAGAGAAACTAAGATATTATAACTTTTCTCTCTTTTTAAGAATCCAAAATCTATTCTTCAAAGAAATAATTGAATAATCTAATATTATTATTTATTTTCAGTAATATATACTTCATGATTATGATCCCATCCATAATGAGAATCTATTCTTTTTACAATTAAAAAATTATAAAATATTTCAAAACTAAATTTATCATTATAATTATGTTCTTTTATTTGAAATACTGGATTATTATACATATACATATTATCTAAAGTAATTATTTTAATTGGTATATTAGAAGAACCAATATTAATAATATTATTATCATTATCATTTATATTTTTTGGAATTATTTTATATTGATAAAAATGAATAAAAATAATTTTATCATTATCATTTAATGTTTTTGCGTATCCCTTGCAATTAAATTCTCTAAACAATTTTATTTTAAAATCATAAGTGTTATTCATAACAGTATCATATAAATACGCACATAATAAATGATATTTATTATTAAAAACATTTATATCATTTATTTCATATGCGTTTTTTAAACAAGTATATATAATTGGATTTTTTACAGAACAACCCATTATACCATTACATAAAGTTTTTGACATAATACTTTTAACAGAAAAAAAAGAATAATCTTTTACAATATTTTCAATATTATCATATAACATTGCGTCTCCATCTAAAACGACTCCTCCATTTATATACAAAAAATAATATCTAAATAAATCTGCTTGGTGTGCTCCTGTTGGCATTTTTTGCCATTGTTTAAAAATATTTGGAAATTCTTCTAATGGATTATCTTTAAAATATTTTTCTTCTTCACCATTACAATAATTAATATAAATCCATTCTTCTGATAATTGTTTTTTAAATAAATCTATTACATAATCTTCTTGTTTATCTCTTGTTTTTTGCATTAATATTTTACTAATCATATTGTATATTATATATTTTTTAAATAAATGGGTATTTTCTTCCAAGAAATAATAATTAAACAATCCAACCTTTTTGAAAGAAAAAAAGATAACTAGGATATTATAACTTTTCTCTCTTTTTTAAGAATCCAAATCTATTCTTCCAAGAAATATAAGATCAACATTTTAACGCTATTTATTTTTGTAAAGGAAATATAATTTTAATAATGCTATATTTACTATCATACTAACTATACCTGCTACAATTATTGAGTAATCAAATATAAAATATCCATGTAAAATCCAAAGAAAATTACTGATTAAAAAGAGTATTAAAAAATAAAATGATAACCCTTTTACGTTTTTTGTTTTATAAGTTTTGTATAATTGAGGAAATAATTGAATTGAATTTACTAATGGAGCTAATATTGCTACAATAAATGGTAACATTATATATTTATTCTATAAAATATTATAAGAAAAAGAGAGAAACAAGAATATTATAACTTTTCTCTCTTTCTTTTCTCTCTTTTTTAAGAATCAAAAGTATATTTTTCAAGGAAATTATAATCTAATATTTTTCTTTTTTCAGATAAAGTATGGATTCTAACTTTTCTTTTTTCTAAGAATAAAAAGTATGTTCTTCAAATAAATTATATAATCTATCTTTTCAGAGAAAGAAAAGAGAGAAAGTAAATTCGGTTAAATTATCCGATTAACTTTCTCTCTTTTTATATAAAATTGAAATTAAATTTAACAATACATATTTCATATATTTATATTCAACAATATGAATGATTTTATGAATTTTATAAAAAAAAATAGAGTAAAAAAAGGAACATGGAAAGATATAGAAAATCATAAAATATATGCATGTTGGTTAGGAAAAGAACTTGAATATAAAAAAATGGAGGATTGGTATAAAATTACAAGTGACAAAATAAGTAAAAAGTATGGAAGTGGATTAATAAAATTTTATAATGGTTCACCATCTTTATTTTTGAAATCAGTGTTTCCTGAATATGAATGGTTAGAATGGAAATTTACTCAAACTAGTCAACATTTTTGGAAAGATATAGAAAATCATAAAATATATGCAAATTGGTTAGGAAAAGAACTTGAATATAAAGAAATAGAAGATTGGTATAAAATTACAAGTGATACAATAGATAATAATTTTGGAGGAGGATTAATAAGAAATTATTATAAAGGGTCTCCATGTTTATTTTTGAAATCAGTGTTTCCTGAATATGAATGGTTAGAATGGAAATTTAGTGTTTCTCCTTATCATTTTTGGGAACATGTAGAAAATCAAAAAAAATATGCAATTTGGTTAGGAAAAGAACTTGAATATAAAGAAATGGAAGATTGGTATAAAATAACTCTTGAACGAATAAATAATAATTTTGGAGGAGGTTATATAATTAAAAAATACAATAGTTCGCCATCTTTATTTTTGAAAGCAGTATTTCCTGAATATAAATGGTTAGAATGGAAATTTATTGTTTCTCCTTTACATTTTTGGGAAAATGTAAAAAATCATAAAATATATGCAATTTGGTTAGGTAAAGAACTTAGATATAAAAAAATGGAAGATTGGTATGGAATAACATGTAAATTAATTTTTAATAATTATGGTAATGGTGTTTTAACTAATTATTATAATGGGTCCCCATCTTTATTTTTAAAATCAGTATTTCCTGAATATAAATGGTTAGAATGGAAATTTACTCAAACTAATCAACATTTTTGGAAAGATATAAAAAATCATAAAATATATGCAATTTGGTTAGGTAAAGAACTTGGATATAAAGAAATGGAAGATTGGTATAAAATAACTCTTGAACGAATAAATAATAATTTTGGAGGAGGATTAGTAGGAAAATATTATAATAGTTCACCATGTTTATTTATAAATTCAGTATTTCCTGAATATAAATGGATAAACAAAAATTTTAAAAAAAATTATTCTTCCGGTCAAATAGAGTGGTTGGATTATATAAAAGTATCTACACCAGATATTCTTCATGTACTTAATAATGAAAATGGTGAATTTAAAATACCAAATTCAAATTATTTAGCAGATGGTTATAGTAAAAAACAAAATTGCATTTATGAATATCATGGAGATTATTGGCATGGAAACCCAAAAACCCATGATCCAAAAGTTATAAATAAACGTACAAAAACATCATACGAACAATTATATAATAAAACACTGACCAAACAACATTTTTGTGAAAAAGAAGGATTCATATATAAATATATATGGGAAAGTGAATGGAAAAGAGGAAAAAAAGCACTGATTATTTTACAAAAAAAATATTTAAGGAAGATTAATAAAAAAGTGTAAGAATCAAAAGTATGTTCTTTCTATAAATAAACAATCCTACTTTTTCTTTTTCATATAAAAAGAGAGAAAGTAGATTCGGATAATTTAACCGATTAACTTTTCTCTCTTTTTTTAAGAATCCAAAATTGTGTTCTTCAAAGAAATATATAATTTATCTTTTCAGAAAAAGAGAGAAACAAAAAACTAGAATAATATAACTTTTCTCTTTTCTAAGAATCAAAAGTATGTTCTTCAAGAAATATATAATTCCAAACTTCTTCTTTTTTAGAGAAACTATGATAGTATAATTTTTTCTTTAAAAATTGCAAAGTATATTCTTAAAAAAATTATAAATAAACAATTCCAAACTTCTTCTTTTCAGATAAAAAAGAGAGAAAGTAGATTCGGATAAATTATCCGATTAACTTTTCTCTCTTTCTAAGAATCAAAAGTATGTTCTTTCTATAAATAATTAATCTTGCATTTATTCTTTTCATATAAAAAAGAGAGAAAGTAAAAACTAGGATATTATAACTTTTCTCTCTTTTTAAGAATCCAAAGTATGTTCTTCTAAAAAAATATAATTAAACAATCCAACCTTTTCTTCTTTCAAAGAAAGAAAAAGAGAGAAAATATAATATTATAATTTTTTTCTCTTTAAAATGGACCAGGATAAAACACAGCACAAATAATATATTCTTTTAAAGATTCTGAACCTTCATCATAATCTTCATCATCTTCTCCAAATTTGTCTATTTTTATAAAATATTTCCAATATTCAATTAAAACTTCAATAGGCCACTGATAATTAATAGTATTTATTTTAATATTTAATTTTTTAAATATCTCAATTAATGATTCACAATTATATATACCACATATTTCATTACGCGTTATTTTTACTTTTGTTAACCATTCTTTAAAAGGTATATTTTTTAGAAAGAAATCATTATAGTTATAATCTTTATCATCTATTATATATGGTATAAAATGTTCTCTAAACCATGCATCCAATTCTGTACCTTGTAATTTTTTCATTGTGTTATATATAACCATATCTTCATCATAATCTGGTCCAATTAAAGATTGAATATATGCTATTCCAATTTTTTCTATTTGATTCTTTGTATCATAAGGAGACTTACGATAACGATAAAGTTTATTATCTATAATTGTAGACGACATAGTTGTTTTGTTAATAATAGTATTAAATAGTTATGAAATTATATTTCAATTTTAATGAATAACATGTAACGATATATGCTTTCAAAGTTGGTTGATCTTTTACGATACATTATGGTGTCACATAGTTGTATTAAATGTAAACAAATCGTAACGATATATGCTCTCAAAGTTGGATGACCTTTTACGATACATTATGGTGTCACATAGTTGAATCAACTGTAATCAAATCGTGACGATATATGCTTTCAAAGTTGGATGACAATTTATTTGACTTTATGGTGTCACATAGTTGTATTAAATGTAATCAAATCGTGACGATATATGCTCTCAAAGTTGGATGACCTTTTATGATAGATTATGGTGTCGCATAGTTGAATCAACAGTAATCAAATCGTGACGATATATGCTCTCACAATAGTGTGTGATATGTTTAATCATATAATAATTGTAATGTTTGAATGTATTGAACGATTTGACACTATATATGATGTCAATTTACATCAATTGATATAACTGAATACAACATAATAGTGAATTCATGTATTATGTTGTATGAATCTCTCGTGATGGCATTGTAGTCATGCATTTTGTGTAATTAATTGAAAATAACACGACAAATTTGCGCCTAAATGCGTTATGCGTCAAAATGCGCCG
>Ga0316217_10001348_pt1 | contig 32212 bp, 30 predicted proteins | sample 1anoAmetaG_FD_203633 | JGI IMG/M metagenome (GOLD analysis project Ga0316217, IMG submission 203633) | Freshwater microbial communities from Trout Bog Lake, Wisconsin, USA - 1anoA | ecosystem: Environmental > Aquatic > Freshwater > Lake > Hypolimnion/Profundal zone | place: USA: Wisconsin... | reverse complement strand
AGCAATCGCGGTCCCTGGAGGTACTCGCCGTAGCTGACCTTCAGCAGGACCGCGGTTAGCAGGAGCACGGCCGGGGCGAGGATCAGGGGAGACGCCCACCATGCGTGGAACCGAGAGTGCGCGCGCTTGCCGATGGCGTACATGACAATGGTGGCCGTAAGCCACAAACTTGCCGAATACCAAGAATTATTTGTCAGCACGGGGCTCCCCGGAGTTGGTGGCGCGAACACACAGGTCGATGGTCATTGCCGTGGTGACCATGACGAGAAGGACGCCCACAGTGATCGCGAAGAGCAGCTTCAGACCGAGAACGCCAAGGAATTGCGGATAGTTGAGCAGGGCGAGCATGGGTGGCAGGAAGAACAGCAACATCTCGCCCATGAGCCATTTCGCGCCGTGCTGGATGGTCCGCACCGGAAGCAGGCCGGTGGCGAGCAATGCAAGCACGATGACCAACCCCAGGACGGCACCCGGTATGGGTGCGCCGGTACGTTCAACGATCCACTCTCCGATCTTCCAGAAGCCGATCAGGACGGCTACCTGGACACCTCGCGTGCGGATGAGCCGGAACCGCCTCGGGCGCATGGCGGCGTGGCCGGTCCGCACCCGGATCCGGGTCGAAGCAGGAGGATGGGTGGTGGTATCGCTCATGACTAGAAGGTAGGGTCGAGGCGACTATTCTGAAAATGAATATAATGAATGAAGGTCATTCTGGAAGGGAATAGCGATGGAACTTCATGCTCTGCGCATGTACGTCGAGGTCGTCCGGCAAGGTGGGTTTTCGCGTGCGGCCGGGGTCGTCAACGCCACCCAGTCCACCGTCAGCAAGGCGGTGAAGCAACTGGAGGACGAATTCGGCCAGGCGCTGCTGGAGCGCCTGCCGCGAGGGGTCAAGCTCACATCCGCGGGCGAGGTCATGCTTCGGCGGGCAACCTCCCTGCTGGCCCAGGCAGATGACCTCAAGGCCGAACTGGACGAAATGCGGGACGTGAAGCGCGGGGTGCTTCGCCTCGGCGTGCCCTACCTGGGCAGCGACACTCTGTTTGCCAAGCCCTTGACGGAATTCCGGAACCGTTACCCTGGCATCGAGGTCCAGTTGACCGAACAGGGCAGCAAGAAGCTTGAGGAACTGGTGCTTGCGGGTGAACTCGATATCGCCGCCTCGCTGCTGCCGGTGCCGGGGACCTTCTGCTGGAGCGAGCTCCGACGGGAACCGATCGATCTGCTGGTTCCGGCGGACCACCCGCTAGCGGAGGCGAAGAACCTTCGATTCAAGGACGTGGCCGAACTTCCAATCATTCTCTATGCCCAAGGGTTCGCCCTCAATCCCATCATTCTCGATGCCTGTCGCCGGAACCGCTTCATTCCACGGATCATCGCCCAGACCAGCCAGGCCGGGTTCGCCATCGCGCTGGTCGCCGCGAAACTCGGGGTGGCCTTCATGCCCCGGATGATCGCCCTGCAGTGGCCGAACCCCGCCACCCGCTGCATCCCGATCAAAGCGCCGTCCATCTATTGGCACATGGCGCTCATCTGGCGGCGCGACGGTTTTCTTCCGCCTGCGGCCAAGGCCTGGCTTGCCATGGTGGGGCTGGAGGCGTAAGCGCAGACAAGGCAGGCGGCATTCGCGGCGAGCGGCCAGACCGTCAAGCCCGCCGGGAAAGCCGGTCGGGGATGGTTCCCCGCTGAGAATCACCAGCACCAGCCGTGGGTTCCGTTGCCGGGAGGGCGAACCAGAAGGTGCTCCCCCGGCCCGGGGCGCTGGCCACCCCGATCCGGCCGTGCTGGGCCTCCACCGCCAGCTTGCAGAAGGCCAGGCCCAGGCCGCTGCCGCCCCTCTTCCTGCCGCCCGCGGCCTGGCTGAACTTGTCGAAGATCAGCTCCTGTTCCTCCTGGGAGATTCCCGGGCCGTTGTCGGAGATGGCGATCCAGACCTCGGCCTCTCCCATCTCGAAGTGGATCTGGACCAGCCCCGGGTCCGGAATGAACTTGAGGGCATTGCCCAGGAGGTTGGCCAGGACCCGTGTGGCCAGTTCCGGATCACACAGGGCCCACAGGGAGGCGGGAGGCTTGAACTCGATATGCTGGTGCGCCGGCAGCGGGGGCAGGGTCTCCAGGGCTGCCCGGACCAGGGGCTCCAGCTCGCAGGCCTGGAGGTTCAGGGGCATCTGGCCCGATTCGAGCCGGCTCACATCGAGCATCTGGGTCACCATGCCGGCCAGGTTGTGGGAGACCCGGAGGGCCCGCTCCAGCGGACGCCTGGGGGGAATCTTCTCCGGGCCTTCAAGGGCGAGTTCGATGGAAGTGCTGATGGCTGTGAGGGCGGAACGCATGTCATGGGCGATCATGTGGGTGAAGCTGTCCCGGAGGTCCTCCAGGCGCCGCAATGCCGCCTGGTCCGCCAGCAGTTCCCGCCGCTGGCGCAGCAGCTCCATGTGGACCTTCACCCGCGCTTCCAGCTCCCTGGGATGGAAGGGCTTGGCCAGGTAGTCCGCACCGCCGACATGGAAGGCCTGGATGCTGCTCATGGTCTCCACCAGGGCGCTCACGAAGATGACCGGGATGGAGGCGAGGCCGGGATCGGATTTCAGGCGCTGGCAGACCTCGATGCCGTTCATGCCCGGCATGCTGATGTCGAGCATGATCAGATCCGGCAGTTCCTGGGCGCACAGCATCAGGGCCTCCTCCCCCGAGGAAGCCGCCAGGACCCGGTAGCCCCGGCCTTGCAGGATTGCCCGCATGCTGAGCAATGTCGTGGGTTCGTCGTCCACCACCAGGATGGACTCGGGCTTGATCATCCATGACCTCGCGAAAGCTTAGATAAATTGTTCAATAGACCCATTTTGTCAGAGTCTCCGGGGTTGTCACGGTGGATCTCCGGACAGCTCCTGGCCAAATGCCGTTGGTATTCAGATTCGGACAAAGGCCATCTGGTGCCTAAGTCAGCGGCAATTCCTGGATGAAGAAACGGCGGCCATGCTCGGAGATTGGAGAGTAATGGTTCCGCAGGTCCTGGCGATTTCCTTCCAGAGTCGCTCCTGCCGCTCAGGTCTGGAGTCAGTCAACAGCATCGGGTCCATCTGGCATACCTGGATCATGGTTCAGGCTTCCTTAGTGGGCGCCTTGGTACGGTTAATCGGGGATCCAGGAGCGGTCCGCAGCGTCCGGATCGGCGCCTTCGGAACCGCCCGCCTGGAAAACCGGCGCCTGGATCGGCACCAGGGGGCGGTACAGGCGGCTGCCGGACCGCAGCCACAGTTGTCCGTTCAGGGACAGCTGGATCAGGTCATCCAGATCCCCTCCGGCGAAACCGGGGAGCTGCAGCATCATCCCGGCGCGGGGGGCGTTCTTCGAGGCGTCGAGTGGATGGAAGCCGTGGCCCTTCACGAACAGCAGGTTGTCGGCCCCCGGCAGGATCAGCAGTTCCAGGCGCCGCTCCGGCTCGGGAACCAGGCTCGCGGGCAGTTCGTTGGCCAGCACCCAGGTCCTGCCCGCCAGGGAACGCCATACTGGGGCCAGCCCCGCCCCAGGGGAGACCCGCTCGGCGATCACTTCCTGGAGGCCGCTGAACCGGGTCCTCCAGCGCCGGGCCAGATACTCGTGCTGTCCGGCGGACTTGAACAGGTAGCCGACGCCAGGCTCTCCGTCGCTGACGAACCATCCATCGGTGCGCGGCTTCAGGTCCCTGGCCAGGGGCTGCCAGGCCCGGGTGCCGGGGTGGAAGGTTTCCAGCTGGATGGTGTTGTGGAACGTGCCCGGGCCGACCCGGTAGGCAGCGGTACCGGACGCGTAGATCCCGAACAGCCGCGGCAGCGGTCCCTCCGGGTTCCGGTCCTCGGCCAGCGCCAGGGCTTCCCCGGCCTTGGGCATCTCGGTGATGCTCCTGTTCTCCACCAGCTTGCGCAGGATGATGCGCTCCGCCACGGCCGCCGCGGCCGCGCCGGTGAAACCCGAAACGCCCGTAACGATGACCCCCATCCGCTCGGCGGGCACCACGATGATGGCGGTGCCGAACTGCATGGTCTCGCCCTGGATCGACCAGGCCTGGAGACCGGCGGCCCGCAGCGAAGGATGGTCCACGGTGTCCCAGCCCAGACCGAAGGCGGCCATGGGGGATGGCACCGGATTGCAACTGGCGCGGGTCTGGTCGCGGCCCATTTCCTGGATCGACGCCTCGTCGAGGATCCGTTCGCCCTTCACCGTGCCGCCGTTGACCAGCATGGTGATCAGCCTGGCCATGTCCGCGGGGGTGGAATAGAGGCCCTCGGCCCCGCAGGCGTTGGTGAACTCCCGCGGCAGCCGTTCCCGGCCGCGGAAGGCCCTGGCGCAGAGCTGGTCGGGGATTTGGCTGACCGGAAACCGGGTGTGGGCCATGCCCAGGGGGGCGAGGATGGCCTTCTGCACGAACTCGGCATAACTGCTCATGGAGACCTGCGCCACCAGCTGCTCGAGCAGGGTGTAGCCGTCATCGCCATAGGCGTGCAGGTAGCCCGGCGGATGTTTCAGGCGCTGGTGCGCCAGCGTCGCCAGCACCCGCTTCGGGTAGTCCGGAAATGGCTGGGTGGTGTAGAGATTGCGCCGGTCGGTGCCGGGCAGGCCGGCGGCGTGGGACAGCAGCATGCGGATCGTGATCTCCCGGAATTCCGGGGAGCGCATGCTGAACCCCGGCAGGTAGCGCGCCACCGGGTCATCGAGCCGGAACGCCCCCTGCTCGGCCAGTTTCATGACGGCGATGGCCGTCACCAGTTTGCTGGCCGGGCCGATGCCGAACAGGGTCTCTTCGGTGGCTGCGAGCGGCCGTTCTCCGGCCACGTCCTTGAAGCCGAACGCCTCGGTCCAGACGAACCGGTCGCCGTCCACCAGCGCCAGGGAAACGGCGGTGGCGCCGGTGGTCTTCATGGTCTCCTGGACGGCCGTCCGGCCTTCGCCCGTGGCGAACAGGGAGAAGGAGTCCGACCGGTCCGGACTTCCCGCCCGGGACCAGGGCGCCAGTCCCAGGCCAAGCGAGGCAACCAGCATTGCCCGGAGGAGCCTGTTGAAATCCTTGGGTATCAGGGGTGAAGGCGGGCGGGTCGCCGGCGTTCCCGGTTCGCCGCAGTCCGGGCCCCGGTTCGCGGCAGGCCCGGGACCGGGTAGGGTGCCCCGGGCTGCGGCAACCAGATCCCGTGAACGCATATTGGAAAGGTGAACCATTCCGCGGCTCCAGGCAATGATAGACAAATTAAAATTTAATTTTATTGTCAAAGTTTCAATGGCGTTCGGATCAGGCCTTTCGGAAGGTCAGGCTCTGGTGTGAAGGTAACGCAATCTTCCGTAATTTACCAATGAATGTGTGGCAAAAAAAGGGTGAATTTGCAACGATGCGCGGCGTGACCATGGCTGCAGGCAGTGGCGGAAGCTGGGTGTGGGAGAACCGTTTTCTTCCGTGGGCGGCGAGATTCGCCATGTCAGTTATATTAATAAATTATTTTACAACGATCGTTCGTGGAACGGGAACGCCTACCCGGACGAATCGGCCTCCCTGCGACGTCCTGGGCTCGGGCCGCGCCATCTCTGTTCTCGGCAGCGAAGATCTCCCCCGGCCGAAATCATTTCCAGCCATCTCCGGGACCGCCTCCGGGCGATGGATCATCGCGACAGCAGGTGACGCCCGGAGGCGGTCAGGATGGGGAATCTTCAGGAGTTCCCATGCGCCGTCGGCGGACCACTCTTTTCAACCTCGGCATCGGCATCAGCTTCGCTGGCAGGAACAGGCTCTCCATGGCCCAGGCCGGCATCGCCGGAATGGAGCCCTGGGAAGCGGAAACCCGGATCCGGAGTCTGTTCCAGGAATCCCAGGCGAGCCGCAGGCCTGCGTCCCTCAAGCGACTGGCGGAAGCCCAACCCTTCCGCCGCTGCTCATGAATGAATCCGAGGCTCTCTGATGGATTACGGTTCTTCGTCCTTCACCTGCGGATCTCTGGGCGAGCGGCTCAAAGGCTTCGTCCTCTTCCTGGTCCTCGGCTGGTTCACGATCCTCGGGCCGGCCGTTTTCGGCTTGAGGCAGGCCATCGGCCAGGCGGATCCTCTGGCCGATGCCATGGCGGAAGTGGGGAAGGGGCTCCGGATGATCTTCGGCGACCTCCAGGCCCTGGCCCGGGCCTCCCTTCCCGAACTGCTCGCCAGAATGGCGAGCGGCACCCTCGACGACCTGTTTGGCGGCAGGGCGGCCGTTGCGGGGATGGATGCCGCCACCCTGATCGCCCGGGCCGGGGTCACCTGCCGGGAATTCCAGGACACCTGGGAACACCGGCTGGAAACCCTTGAGGACTGCCCGGTCCGGGAGACGATCGCCACGGTCCACGGATTCTGGACCTGGCTCCAGTCCCCGGAGGTGCTTCCGGTCATCCAGGCCGCTGGGCGCCGGTTGGGACTGGGGGAGGATGTCGCGGCGGACCGCCGGCGCAAACTCAGCGGCCTGGTCGCGGAACATGCTCCGCACCTGGCCCACGGGCTGGTGTACGGCCTCTACGCCACGGTGGTGTTCCAGTTGCTGGTCCTGGAACTGTTCTATGCCTGGGGGCATCCTCGCCCGCTGTTCTGGGCCGCCTGCGCCCTGGCCGCCTTCAACCTGGGCAGGGGCGCCCTCCTGTTGCGCGATATCGCCAGGATCTGGCCGGTTCGCGCCGAAGCCGCCGCCATCGCCGCCGCGGTCGGCATCCCCGATCTGGCACGGTTCACGGCGCGGCTGCTGGCAGGGCAGGCGCTCGGCATGGTCACCATGCTGCTCCTGGTGGTGCGCTTCCTGGCCCTGGGCGAGGCTCTCCAGCGTCCGGGCAACGTCCTGTCCGGCCTGCACCAGACCCTTGCGTTCATCTGGGACTTCTACCTCGCCATGGCCCGGGTGATCTTCTGAGAACGGGCCGGGCCGGCGGAGACCTTCGCGCAGCCATCCCGAGCGTCAGTCACTGACGGGCAGGCGGCCCCAGAATGGCCGCAGGGGGTCGGCCCATGTCCACCATCAATCCTTATACCTTCAAGCAGGATCTGGATGACCTGATCCCAGGCCTGATTCTGATCCTGGTGCTGGACGCGGCGACAGAGGCCGCGGCCCGGTTGGATTTCAAGCCGCTGGCCGAACTGGCCGGGGAGTTCCTTGGCGGGTTGTTCGACTGAGGACGGACGCAGCCTGCCGGCCGAATGAATTCGGAGGCACGACGCCGATCGAGGCCCATCGCGCCGATATTTTATAAATATTTTAACATGGAGGTTCGGAGTGACGGACGGGCGGGTCTTCGAAGCGACGGATATCGGCATGGTGGCCAGGGCGCTGCTAGACACCATGGACGCGACAAGCGCGAGGGGTGACCTGGTCGCTGTCAGCATGGCGATCACCAGGAACCCCCACAGATTGTTCATCCACACCCGGTTGAAGAAAGGGGAACTGGCGCAGGCGCTGGGGATCAAGGGCAAGGCCCTGCGCGCATCGGAATACCGGTTGTTCAATTTCAGCGATGCGGCCAGCGGAAGTCTCGGCGACACCGGCGCCAGGATGGTCTCCCCGAAGCGGGCAGCCTTCCTGCTTGGCCAAGCAGCGGAAGGCTGAACCGGGCCGGGGGAAGGACCGGTCGGGCGGGATGGTTGCATCTTGGCCTCGACGTATCATCGGTCGGCGGCTCGGGCTTCCCCATCCTCCTGGATTCGTGAACACATGAGAAAACTGGGCTATCGGATCCATTTCAACCGATCGGCACGGCGGGTTGGACTCAGTAGTGCCAAATCCGCTCCGCACCGCTTACAATTCGTCTGACAGGACCTATATATGTAGAAACGAGGAAACCATGGGCGTGCGGGTGCCGTCTGGCGAAATTCGAAGGACTTGCCGTATGGGCGACTCCGGCCGGGAGTGCCCTTGGGATCTGGATGTCACGACCGCCGGCAAGCAGGTGATCCTGGAACTCACCACGGGCGATGGCGAAAAGGAGCCGGCCCTGACGGTGGAACTCAGGCTGGACCGGGAGAACGCCGGCCAGCTCCTGGACCTGTTCCTGGCAGCCATGGTGGAGGCGGGCCACCAGAAGTAAACGCGGGCCCGGGGTGGCTCGGCGCGACAGCCAGGTTCCCGGATATGGGGGGACCCGCTGCGTCTCATCTATTCCTGGTGGTCGGAGCCGAGGCCTGTCGGTGGGGAGTGTCTGGCGAGTGGTTTCCCAGGGCAGCGCTAGCTTGAGCCCGTTGAGTCCTGAGGCCAGACCATTATCAAATAGTTCATTCATGCAATCGGCCATGGAGCATACTTGCCCCATCCCAAACAACTCGCCGAGGTCACGATGAGCCCGTCAAACGCAACGTCGATGCAACAATCCGACCCCCTGCACGCATGGTGCTCAGCCTGTTTCAAGAAGACCACCCACGTACTTATCGAGAAGAACACGCTCACCCGAAACGTATACGAGTGCCAGGAGTGCCATAGCCGGACCCTCCAATGCCGGTACTGCAGCAGCATGGCCTTGAGCGGGAAAAAATGGGACGCGGAGTGCTGTGCGGAACATGACGGATCCATTGCGTCCTTCCCCAAGCTGGAGCTCAAATTGAAGGAGATCGCGGACTTCGGGCAGATCTTCCAGCGTGATTCAGTCAACATGGTCCGCGTCGGCAAGTACGCGGCCGGCGCGGTCGGAGGCGCGGCCATCGCCATTCCTTTCGCCATCCTCGCGGCGCCTGTGCTGGCAGCGGCTGCAGGTTCCGTGGGTCTCCTCGGGGCTGCGGGGACGGGCACGGCCATTTGCGAACTCTCTGGCGCAGCCTTGACCAGCGCCTCCCTGGCCGCAGTCGGTGGCGGGACCATGGCAGCGGGCACGGCGGTCATCACCGCGGTCGGAGCGGCTCTGGGGGCCACCCAGGGGGGGCTGATCGCCAACTCCTACTTCGGTGATATCAAGGGGTTCGCCATCAGAAGATTGAGGCATGGGAGCAAGCACGGGGTCATCGTCGTGAACGGCTTTCTGTCCGAGCAGGGGACGGACGTGGCTGACTGGGAACAGACCCTGAGCCGGCACTACCTGCCGGATGCGTGGTACCACCTGGATTGGGAAGCCAAACGTCTCAGGGATCTGGGCTCCATGGCGAGTGCTTCGTTCGGGAAGTTGAAGAATAGCGTGGCCATCAAGGCTGCCGCCGGACGCGCTGCCAAGGCCGCCGGGAAGAAGATCGCTCCTGCTGCAACGCTGACCCTCGCCGCGGACCTTGTGGACAACCCTTGGCATGTCGCGATGTTCCGGGCCCAGCAGACGGGCATCCTGCTGGCGGAGGCCATTTCGAGGACGCCCGGATGGACCTTCACCTTGGCAGGGCACTCCCTCGGCGCACGGGTGATCTACTTTGCACTCGAAGCCCTTTCAACCCAGCGACGCAAGCCAATCCGGGATGTGTACCTGCTGGGCGGAGCGGTAGACCGTGGCGACGAAGCAGGGTGGGCAAGCGCAACGAAGCCCGTCCGCAGCATGATCTACAACTGTTTCTCCAAGAACGATGAGGTCCTGGGGACCATCTACCGAACCGCCAACGGGTTCATGAGCGATCCCATCGGGTTCGACGTCATCACCCATCCCAGCCGGAAGATCCTGAACTTCGATTGCACGGCCCTTGTGCCAGGGCACATGGAGTGGAAACAGAATTTCGGGGAAATCCTCGAGCAGCTGCAAGGTTGAAGTCCATGCTCCCGCGGCGGGCGCTAATACCCGTCCCGCCCCGCTTCCCAGATGCGCCTGTCGCCGGCCAGGATCGCCAGGATGACTTTATTTGGCCGGAGTTACGGGGTCATCTGGGTGCTCTGGAACAGGACGCACTGCCACCTTCCGCCTCGGTTGATGAACATCCGCGCCCACCGGGTCCTGCCCTGGTAATTCGCGCCCAGGAGCGCGGAACTGGAAGTCTGGATGCCCGTGACCAGCGCCGAGTCCCCGAAGACCTGGTACTTCACGTCCGAAAGGGCCATCGCATCGACCTTGATCTTTCCTGACCTGAAACCGTCAATGATGTCCGTCTTGCTGAAGAGCGCGCCATTGCCGGGAATTGAATATTTAATTTGGTAGGTGTCCGATGGTAAAGATGGAGGCCGCAAACCACTTGTCAACGATCGGTCCTGAATATTCCTTCGCACCGGCGAAGGGGTCCGGGCGACGGTTGGCCAGATCTGGAACGGCCCCGGCCGGTCTATAATCTTCCTGTCCCGAAAAGCTCTGGAGACTCCATGGTGCGGAACCCGGAAGGTCTGATCCTCTGCCTTGGCTTGGCCTTTGCTCTCTCCGCCCAGGCGGCCCAGAACGCCGGGGCCCCGGCGGCACCCGGCGCCCGCGGCGTGGCAGTCCAGGCCGAAGCCGCCGGGGAACGGCGGTCCGCCCTGGTCATCGGCAATGGCGCATACGGGGAAGCGGCCCTGAAGAACCCGGTGAACGATGCCCGGGCCATCGCCAGGGCGCTCCAGCAGTGCGGGTTCTCGGTGACCAGGCTGGAGAACGCCAACCGGAGCCAGATGCGCGCCGCCCTGCGGGACTTCGGCGCCCGGATCCAGGAGGGGGGCGTCGGGCTGTTCTATTTCGCCGGCCACGGCATGGCGGTGGCCGGGCACAACTACCTGATCCCGACCGGGGCCGATATCCACGCCGAGGACGAGGTCGCCACCGAGTCCCTGGACATTGATGCCGTGCTCAGCAAGATGGAGACCGCGCACAACCGCCTGAACATCCTGATCCTCGACGCCTGCCGCAACAATCCGTTCGGCCGCAGCTTGCGCGGCCCGGCCCCGGGGCTGGTGCAGATGGATGCGCCCAAAGGCACTTACATCGCCTTCGCCACTGCCCCGGGCCGGACCGCGGCGGACGGTGACGGCGACAACGGCCTCTACACCCGGCATCTGCTCGCCAATCTCGAACAGCCGGGCCTCCGGCTCGAGGATGTCTTCAAGCGGGTCCGGGCCGGCGTGCTGAGCGACTCCCATGACCAGCAGATGCCTTGGGACAGCAGTTCCATGACCGGGGACTTCTTCTTCCGCCCCGGATCGAGGGCCTCCGGCGCCACCGCCCCGGACCCGGCCGCCGCGCCCGCCCGGACCTCGCCCGAGCCATGGAAGCAGCTGGTGAAGGACGGCTTCGAGACGGAGGAGGAGTTCGCCAGGCGGATCGCCGCCCTTCCGCGCCTGCCGCTGGGCACGGCGCTCCCCCAGCGGGAGCAGTACGACCTGGCGAAACAGCTCCTGCCGCTTGTTCCCAGCCTGGAACCCTGGGCCGCCGGCATCCTGCCAAAGGGCACCCTCTGGGTGAAGCTGGACCGGGAAACGGCGAAGCGACTCTGCGATGAAGGTGCGGCCCTGGTGCTCGAAGGGCGCTTCGCGGCGCATGGCGGCAAGGCGCAGTGCCTGGACCTGGAAGCCCTGGGCTCCGGCCGGTATGCCCTCGGCACGGTTGCGGCCATCAGGCTGAACAAGGGGCCGCTGATCGGCGTGACCGTATATGACAAGGTCATCTGGCTGTCCAACCGGGGCACCGTGTTCGCGGTGGAGCGGGACCGCATCGCGATGCCGGTCAGCCGGAAATACGGCGAGCGCTATGAGGACATCTACGCCCAGGCCGCCTTCAAGCCGCTCGCAGAGCAGGTCCGGATCGCCAGGGAACATGGGATCTCGCTGCTGCTGGTGGCCAAGTGCGGGGTGCCGAGCGATGAGATCTACTACCTGGACGTGGCCACCGGCAAGCAGCTGATGAGCGTCAAGCAGAGTTCCGCAGGCGACAACTGGGATCGCAGCGGACTGCTGGACGCCGCACAGCGCTGCGAAGCGCTGGTCGCCGAAAAGCCGCCCCTACTGCCGGACGGTCCGGAATAGGCGGAAGCCCAGGTTCAGGACTTGGGTGCCCGGCGCTTTGTGGTCGCGGAGCGCCGAGCCGATGCGCGCGGCGGATTCGTGGAAGCTGCCACCCCGCGCCACCCGCTCGGAGCCCGCGGCGGCCCCCTGGGGATCGGTCACCGGGCCGCCGGGATAGTCCCCGTGGAAGTCGCGGCACCATTGCCACACGTTGCCCAGCATATCGTAGAGACCCCAGGCGTTCGGCTGCTTCTGGCCCACCGGATGGAGGTCCCAGTAGCCTCCGTCCATGCTGAAGAACCCGCCCTTCCGGTACCAGGCGATGGCGTCCAGGGGGCCGTAGCGGTCGCCGGTGCTGCCGGCCCGGCAGGCATACTCCCATTCCGCTTCGGTGGGCAGGCGGAAGGCCATGCCCGGCCCGGTCGCCAGTTTCTGGATGAACCGCTGGCAATCGTCCCAGGAGACCATCACCACGGGCAGATCATCGCCCCTGGCGAGGCTCGGATTGGCACCCATCACGGTCTGCCATTGGCCCTGGGTCACGACATACTTGCCCAACCAGAAATCGTGGCTGATCCGCACCGGGTGGACTGGCCCGGCATCGCCGCCGCTGGCGGAGCCCATCATGAAGCTGCCTGCGGGAATCAGCACCATCCGCACCCTGCAGCCGCCCAGGTTGATGTCGGCTTCCCAGAGTCCCTGGGCGTTCTTAACCGCTCCGGGTTCGGGCGGCGCTTCGGGGGGCGCGGTGAAGCTGCCCAGGGAGGACAGGAGGGTGGTGCCGGCGGCGCCCACCTGCCCATCCTTCAGCTCGAAGCGCGCGACCACCTCGACGCTCGCTCCGGCCGCCAGGAGCTGCCGCACCTGGGGCCGGTCCAGGACCACCACCACGCGGCCGGCCGGAAAATAGGGGCCGGCCCAGGCGTCCGCCTGGAGCGGCAGGTTGAGCCGTCCGGTGTCCGGGTCGTAGTTGTCCACGCTCACCACCGCCGTGCCCACCCGCACCGGGCCGAGGGCCGCGAGGCGGGCGGCATACTCCTCCCGGGTCTCCAGCGGGTCCCGCTTGAGGGCCTTCCAGGGTTCAGCCTGGCTGTCCAGCAGCACCGGGGCCGGTGCCCGCAGGATCTTCCGTTTGATCCCGGCCAGGCCGGCATGGGCGCCGCCCGGGAAACGCTGGAGGAAGGAATCGAAGTCACTGGCTTCCCGGCTGTTCTGGATACCGTCCCAGTAGGTGGCCTCCAGTTCCGCCTCGCTGGGACCGGCCCCGGGTTTCACCAGGGGCCGGAAGAAGAAGTCGCCCACCGTGCTGTTGGATTCCCAGGGGGTCTGCCCGCCTTTGCTGGCCTCCAGCACCTTTTCGCGCACCTTCTTGAAGGCCTCCTCGAGCTTCAGGCCGGGTTCCCGGAGTTCCTCCAGAAGCGCCTGGGTGTAAAGTCCGTGTTCGCCGGCGCCGTCCGCGGCGACGCTGCCGGGGGCCGTGGCGTAGGCGATGAGGCTGCCGGTGGGCGCCTTGACCTGGGCCAGGCCTCTTTCGCCGGGGCTCCGCCAGCCCTTGGCCAGGGCGAAGGGGTTGTTCCGGCAGGCATCCAGGATCAGGATGTTCAGCTGGTTCCCGGCGGCCTCCATGCCGTCCAGCACCCGGCCCACGTCCACCCCCTCGTAGGGGACATCGCCGGCCTTGTCCAGGCGGGCCCCGATGGGGATCAGGAAGTTCGAGCCCTCGAGCTGCAGCCCGTGTCCGGCATAGTAGAAAAGGCCCACCGCTCCGTTCCGGATCCGGTCACCGAAGGCCCGGATGGCGTCCTCCATCGTCCGCTTGGGTGCGTCGGTCAGGAGGGTCACCTCGAACCGGCAGGCTTCCAGAGCCTCCTTCATGGCCCGGGCGTCGCTGGCGGGGTTGCGCAGGGGGGCTTCGGCGTAGGCGCCGTTGCCGATCACCAGGGCCACCCGGGTGGCCTGGGCGGCCGGGCGCGAAGAGCCGGGCTGGAGCTGGACCGCGCGGCCGGTCTCCTGGACCCGGGCGGCAAGGGGCATGAGCGCGGTTATGGACCCGATGAGGAGGCCCAAGCCGGTGTTCAGCACGGACATTTTGTCCTCCAGGGAGGCGGTTGCTGCCGATGGGATGATCGAGAGGGCGATGGGCGATTCTCTCACCGGGCCGGGCCGGGATAAAGAGCTCACGGCGGCGTTCCAGGACCAGGCCGGCCGGGGTCGTCCCGGCCCCCACCGTCCTGGCCGAGGAGCTTCGAGGGGGACACGGTGCGCAGGAACACCAGGATATCGAACCGGTCGACCAGGCTGGTGGTGGTCTCCTGGGCGGCGGCGGCACTGAACACGGTTCCCAGTTCGCGGAACGGGTGCGGCTGGCTGAACCAGAGGGCGCCCGGGAGGGTCAGGTCCAGCCGCCGGAGATCCAGGACGGCCAGGTCGAATCCGGCCTGCAGGAAGGCGGCCTCGTAGGAACCGTCCGGGGTCGGGGGCAGGCGGCAGGGCTGCAGGACGCCGGGGCCGCCGTCCAAGGTCACCGGGATCGCGTTGCTGCTTCCGGCCCCGAAGGCGAAGCCCACGGACAGGTAGGCGGCCCCCCGGCGCTGGGCCAGCCAGTCGCCGGTGTTGGTCCAGAGCGGGGCGGCGGCGCCTTTCCGGTTGACGTGGCCGTTGTGGGCCCAGAGCACCGTGCGGGTGCCCGGACGCAGCCGGCGGATGGCCCACTCGGCGTTGTCCGCCATGAACCGGTCCCGGAAGTTCACCGCCATGAGGGTATGGGGATACTCCTCGGCGCTGCCGCAGGCTTCGTGCTGGACCAGGAGTTCGGCCATCTGCAGCGCCCATTCATAGGCGTCCACGCCCCTGGCGGCGATATAGCCATCACGACGCTCGGCCAGCCGCCGCTGGACCTCCAGCAGGTTCTCCCGGCACAGGGCGCGCTGTTCCCTGGGGGCCAGGCAATAAGGCAGCCTGAGCGGGTCGCGGATGCCGGTGAACGGCCGGTACATGGCGAGCGCCCTGGGAATGGTGCTGGCCGGGTCGACCGCGGCCAGGTAGGCGGTCAGGTGGCCGATGGCCGCGGTGCCATCCTGCATATCGAACCCGAAGAAGCGCAGCTTGTCGGGGTGGGCCGGATCGGCGTTGTAGGCCCGCATCCAGGCCACCAGGTCCACCACTTCCTCGGTGGCCCAGACCCACATGCCCAGGTCGCGGACCAGCGCCCTGGGATCCCCGGCCCCGGTCAGCACATGATTGTCCAGGGCCCAGCAGAGCGCCATGTCGGCCTCCAGGCCGAAGGCGGTGAATCCCTGGCGTTCCACCAGGTAGCGGAGGGTGCGGTGCTTCATCCGGAAGAATTCCGAACTGCCGTGGGTGGCCTCGCCCAGGCCGACGATGGCGGCGCCGTCGACCATGGAATCCAGGATGGCGAGGTCATCGTCTTTGGCCTTGGGGTCCACCGTCGCGAACGGTCTGGCGGCCCCCTTCAACCAGTGGATGTGGGCCGGCGGGCACGCCGGCTCTCCGCCCACGCCGCTCTGGTAGCAGCCGAGTCCCGGCAGAGCGGCCAGTCCGGCCAGCACCCATGCCGGGAGGAGTCCCGGCTTCCCGCAGCGATTGGACATGGTGTTTCTCCGATGAGGTTGTTCCCGGGACCGGCGCGGCCTGCGGTTCCAGGGAGGGCTTCACGGCCCGGACCGTTCACGCCTCCTCCGGGTCCGGGGCCCTGCCGCGGCCGGCCTCGCGCAGATCCTCCAAGGCGGCGGGCAGGTCGATGGCGGGGCCGCGGACCGGGGCCCAGAGGTCGCCCATCTGGCGGAACCGCCGGGGGGCCGTGGCCAGGGTGAAGGCTGCGGGGTCCAGGCCCGGGGCCACCTCGCTCCAGTCCAGGGGGGTGGAGACCGTGGCGCCGGGCACCGGGCGCACCGAGTACGGCGCCGCCATGGTCTTGCCCTTGTGGTTCTGCAGGTAATCCAGGTAGACCCGGCCCTGGCGCCGTGCGGGGTTCCGTTCGACGCTGGTGAGGTCCGGCAGCCGGGCGTTCAGGGCGCGCATCAGCGCCTCGGCCAGGGCGCGGGCCTGGCCGTAGGAATACCGGGCCCCCAGGGGCAGGCAGAGGTGCATGCCGGTCTTCCCGGAGGTCTTGGGGACGCTGGCCAGGCGCAACTCGGCCAGCATCCGGCGGGCTTCCAGGGCCACCTCGAGGACGGCCGGGAAGCCGGCGCCGCCCGGGCCCCCGGGCTTGGCGTCCAGGTCCAGCAGGAGGTAGTCCGGACGGTCCAGGCTGGCCACCCGGGAGTGCCAGGGGTTCAGGTCGACGCACCCCAGGTTGACCATGTAGAGGAGGGCGTCCAGGCTGTCGCACACCAGGTAGTCGAGTTCCCGGTCCACGGTCCCGGCCCGCAGGCGGACCGTGCGGATCCAGCCGGGATGGCGCTGGAGGTGCTTCTGGTAGAAGCCGGGCTGGCCGGTGCCGCCGGGGAACCGGTGCATGGACTCGGGGCGGTCCTCCAGGCACGGCAGCAGGAACCCGGCGACCGCCTCGTAGTAGCCCGCCAGGTCGCCCTTGGTGAAGCCTTCCGCGGGCCAGACCAGCTTGCCGGGGTGGCTGATCCGGAAGGGGCCGGGCAGGGGCGGATCCGGCGGGCCGGCGGCTTCCCGCCGCACCTCCCTGGGGTCCTTGTCGGCGCGCAGCCCGAGGAAGACCGGCTGGCGGAGGCGCCCGCCCCTGGTCCATTCCCGGAATTTCACCTCGCAGACCAGGCTGGGCTCGACCCAGTGGACCGGGCCGCTGCTCCTGAAGGCATCGGCGAACGGGGACGAGGGCCGCTCCCGGGCTCCCAGGATCCGGGCCAGCCGGTCCAGGGCGGGCCGGTCGAAGCCGGTGCCCACGTGGCCGGCATAGCGCAGTTCCGGCCCATCGTAGACGCCCACGACCAGGGCGCCCAGATGCCTGCGCGCGCCGTTTCCTTCGGTGAACCCGCCGATCACCACTTCCTGGCGGGCGTGGGTCTTGATCTTGAGCCAGGCGCGGGAGCGCCGCCCAGGCTCGTAGCTGCTGGCGCCGTCCTTGGCGATGATGCCCTCCATGCCCCGCTCCCGGGCGGCGCGGAAGCAGGCGACGCCGTCCCGTTCCACCGCCTCGCTGAAGCGGACCCGGGCCAGGCCCGCCACCAGGGACCGCAGGGCCGCCCGCCGCTCGGCCAGGGGCCGCGGCCTCAGGTCACGGCCGTCCAGTTCCAGGCAGTCGAACACCAGGTAGGCCAGCTCGCCTTCGCCAGTCTCCTGCCAGCGCTGGAGGGCTGCGAAATCCGACCGTCCCTGCCGGTCCAGGACCACCACTTCGCCGTCCAGCACCGCCGTCCGGCCCAGCCTGGCGAGCGCTTCGGCCACGGGCGGATAGAGCCGGGTCCAGTCCTTCCGGTTGCGGCTCAGGAGGCGGACCTCGCCCCGGTCCAGCTGGGCGATGATCCGGTTCCCGTCCCACTTGGTCTCGAACAGCCAGCCTTCCCGGTCGAAGGGCGCGTCCACCAGGGTGGCCAGCATGGGCGCGAGGGGGCCGGGGGAGGCGCCCCGCCGCCCGGCCCGGGGTCCGGGACCCCGCCCGGTGTGCCTGGTGCCGGGCGCCGGAGCGGAGCCGCGCTTGCGCCTGTATTCGCTGGACCGCATGGCCGGAATCCCCCCATCGCGCTGTCGCCAGCCCCCCGGGAACGGGGATCGGCTGTTCCTCTGTGGCGGCTTCTGGATCCCAAGTTCCCAACAAGTATTTTATCTTGACACTGTAATATTACAGTGTAGCTTTGAGCCATGACCGCTCCTGTCCCAACCCGCCCGGCCGATGGCCCTCCATGGACCCTCGGCGAACTTCACGCTCAAGTGGAGGCCGTGCTCGCGGCCCAGGACATCAGTCCGGAAAGCGGCCGGGTCCGGACCGTCCCCGACGAGCGCACCCTGCGCTACTACACGACCATCGGCCTCCTGGCCGGTCCCGCCCTGCTGAAGGGGCGCAAGGCCTACTATTCCCGGATCCACCTGGCCCAGATCATCGCCGTCAAGCGCCTGCAGGCCCTGGGCCTGTCCCTGGCCCAGATCCAGCGGGAGCTGGCCGGGGCGACCCCCGGGGAACTGGAAGCCATGGCCGTGCTGCCGGAGCCGCTGCCGCGTCCCATCCCGGTCCAGCCGCCCGGCGGCGAGCGCGCTTTCTGGTGCGAGGCCGGCGCCGGCGACGGCCCGGCTCCCGGTGCCCCGCGCACGGGCGCCTGGGTCGAACTGGCGCCGGGGGTGGTGGTCCTGCTCCCGGCCGGGCCGCCGCCCTCCGCCAGGGACTTGCAGCTCCTTGCCCAGGCCGCCGCGCCGCTCGCCCAGGCCTTGCGCCAGCAGGGCCTGAATACGTCCAGGAACCCCATTGGAGGTGATCTTGCATAATTCCCTGCCCATCCTGGACTGATCCCCGGCGACGTGGCTGAGGTGTCGTTCGAACTGGCCGGGCTGCTCACGGTGGAGGGGGATGAGGCCGAATGGCGGTTCCCGCTGGTGGTCGCCCCGAAGTACATCCCGGGCGCCGCCCTGGAGGTGCAGCCGGCCGGCCTTGGCAGCGCCTGGGACACGGACCAGGTGCCGGACGCCTCCCGGCTGAATCCTCCCATCCTCCTGCCCGGGTATCCGGATCCCGTGCGCCTGGGCATTGCCGTGGACTGGGACCCGGCGGGGCTTTCCGTGGATGGCTTCGGTTCGAGCCTGCACGCGGTGACCGAGAGCCGGGTGGCGGGGACGACCCGGATCCGCCTGGCTCAGCCGGAGCGGGTGGATCGCGATTTCATCCTGCGCTGCCGGCTCCGCCCGGACCAGCTCCAGGCTTCGGCCGTCCTGGTCCGGGACGAGCCCGGTCCGGCGGGCAGCGCGGACGGCGCGGCCGGCACCGTGATGGTGACGCTGGTGCCGCCGCCGGAGGTTTCCAGGCGGGGCAGGGATGTGGTCTTCCTGCTGGACCGCTCCGGGAGCATGGACGGCTGGAAGATCGCCGCCGCCCGCAGGGCGGTCGCCCGGATGGTGGACACCCTCGGGCCCGATGACCGCCTCGAGGTGGCCACCTTCAGCACCCGGCCGGACTTCCTCGGCGGCGACCGCGGCGGGCTGCGGCCGGCCAGCGACCGGAACCGGTTCCGGGCGGTGGAATTCCTGAGCCAGGCCAGCGCCGGCGGCGGCACCGCGATGGCCCCCGCCATCCAGCGCGCCATGGCCCTGCTGCAACCCACCCCGCCGGCCAGGGACGCCATCGTCTTCCTGGTGACCGACGGCCAGGTGGGCAACGAGGACGGCCTCCTGCGGGGGGTGGGAACGGATGCCGGCGCCTGCCGCTTCCAGATCCTCGGCATCGACGAGGCCGTCAATGATGGCCTGCTCAAGCGCCTGGCCGACAGCACCGGCGGCTGGTTCCTGGCGGCCGAAAGCGAAGACCGGCTGGACGCGGTGCTGGTGGACGCCAGCCGGAAGTACGGCGGCCCGGTGGTCACCGATATTCGGCTCCAGGCGCCCGGCCTGGATTGGCTGGATGACGCGCTGGTGTCCAGCGGCAGCCTGGACCTCTATCCCGGAACCCCGCTGGTGCTTCTGGGGCGCTGCCGGCTGGCGCCGGAATCCCTGGCCGTGACCGGAGGCGGAGGCCCGGAGGGGTTCTCCCGAACGCTGGCCCTGAACATCGTCCAGGAACCGGCGCTGCGGAAGGTGTGGGCCCGCTGGCGGGTCCGGGACCTGGAGGACCGGCTGGTCCGCGCGCCCCGCGCCGCGGAACTCCGGCAGCAGCTGGTGGAACTCAGCCGGGCCCAGGGCGTGCTCTGCCGGTTCACCGCGTTCCTGGCCGTGGATGACGCCTCGGCCAATCCCGGGGGCCGGCTGGAGACCATCCTGCAGCCGGTGGAGACGCCCAGGGGCTGGACCCCGGCGCTGGCAAGCCGGGCCATGGAGAAGCGACGCTCCCGCGTGGACTGGCTCCCCTCCGGGGAGGAAAGCTCCGTGGCACTGCCCTGCCCTGAGCCATGCGTAGCGGAAGTCATGGACATGCCGGCTCCCGCGTTCATGCGGATGGACGCTCCCGCTCCGGCCGGTTCCGCCGGCGGGAACCGGGAACCGGAGACGCTGTGCGCGGCGGCCGGGCTGCTGGAATTCCTGGAGGGCCTGGGACCGGTCGCGGACCGTACGGCGGGGACCCTGGACTTCCCCGAAGCGTTCTTCGAGCTCCTCAGGCAACTCAAGGGCGGCGCCTTCCGCGGGGTCCCCGTCGCCGGCTACCTCCTGCGGCTTCTGGAAAAGGCCCGGTCACGGCATCTGCATCCGTTCAAGGGCCGCCAGGCGCGGATCCAGGCCGTGGTCTCCGAGCTCACGCTCGTCCTCAGGGACTTCCTCCAGGCCTGCGGCGCCCTCCCGGAGGGGCAGGCCGGGCCGGGCGAGGGCGCCCGGCCGTTCTGGGAGCCCTGACGCCTCCGGCTCATCCGCCACCGGACGCCGGGCCCCGGTCAGGAGCCAGGGAAGCCCGGATGCTCACCGCCCGGCGGCAGGGTGAAGAAGAAGGCCGCCCCCCGCCCCAGCTCCGCCTCCGCCCAGATCCTGCCACCGTGCTGCTGGAAGATCCGCTGGACGATGGCCAGGCCGATGCCGGTGCCCTCGAACTCCTCCACCCGGTGCAGCCGCTGGAACGGCTGGAAGAGCTTGGCGGCGTACTGCATGTCGAACCCGGCCCCGATGTCGCGCACGCAGAAGACCCGCTCGCCGTCCAGGTCGGCGACTTCGAACCGGATCTCCGCCAGCGGCACCTTGGCGGTGTAACCACGGCGGGCGGTATCCAGGGGCGATGGCGGATCCTCCATTATCGGCGCTCCCGGCGCGGGCACCAACCCCTGAACGCATCCTGCCGGCCTTGATGTGCGTCAAGGACCGGCGGGCGCGGGGGGCGGATACTGAGAGCGGGTTGAACCCTGCGAGGAGCACCATCCATGCCCAGCCGTCCAGCGCCCTCCCTCTGGCCCCGTGAACACGGCGCCTACGCCCAGCTGGGCATCGCCCTGGGCGCCGGCTTCGCCCTGGCTCCGGGCCTGCGCAGCCTGGGGCAGGCGGTCTTCACCGCCGCCCTGTTCCTGGCCAGCGAGCCCCTGCTGGTGCTGCTCGGGCGCAGGGGGGAAGCGGCCCCCGGCGTCGCCGGCCGGGCCCGGGGCCGGCTGGGCTGCCTGGCCACCCTGGCCGGCCTTTTTGGGACCGCGAGCTGGATCGGCCTGCCGGTCATGCGCCTGGGCTCCATGGTCCCCTCGGCGGTGCTGGGGGCCGGCCTGTTCGGGCTGTTCCTGGCCCGGCGCGAGCGGACCCCGGGCGGCGAGGCGCTGGCGGCCCTGACCTTCGCCGGCGCCGCCCTGCCCGTGGCGATGGCCGGGGGCGGGGCAACGCGGAGCGCGGTCAGCCTGGCGCTGCTGCTCGCCGTCGTGTTCACCCTCGGCACCGCCCTGGTGCACGGCCACCTGATCGCCCTGCGCCGGCGCGGCGCGCAGGCCCCGCGACTGGCCGCGTTCCTGCTGGGGGGCGCGCTCAGCGCCGGGGCCTGGGTCCTGGTCCAGCGGGCCGGCCTGCCGCGGCTCGCCGGCCTCGCCCCCCTGCCCATGACCCTCGCGGGCCTGGCCATCTGGCTGTTCCCGCCCGCCCCCTGGCGCCTGAAGGCCGTGGGCTGGACCGCGGCCGGATGCGCCCTGGCCGGCGGAACCCTGGTGGTGGCCTGCCTCCGGTGAGGGCGGCCCCGCGCCGGATCGGTTAGTCTTTACTGGAAACGAAGTCAACCGTTGGAGGTCGGCATGATGCCTGTAGGGCCCATGATGGTCGAGCACCGCCTGATCGAAAGGATGATCTCGCTCATGGCGGACGAGGCCTACCGGATCCGCGCCACCGGGAAGGTCAACGCCGACTTCGTCCTGTCGGCGGTGGACTTCATCCGGACCTATGCCGACCGGTGCCACCACGGCAAGGAAGAGCAGATCCTGTTCCGCGCGCTCGAACAGAAGCCGCTGAGCCCGGAACACCGCGAACGCCTCAAGGAACTGGAGGCCGAGCACCAGCAGGGGCGGGAAATCGTGCGCCAGATGGCCGTGGCCCGGGAGCGCTTCCTGAAGGGCGACCGGGCTTCGGTCCCGGAACTGGCGCGGCTGATGGAGCAGATCGCGGAGTTCTATCCCAGGCACATCGAAAAGGAGGACCACGGCTTCTTCGAGCCGTGCATGGACTACTTCACCGCCGGGGAGCGGGACCGGATGCTCGAGGATTGCCGGGAATTCGACCGGGCCCTGATCCACAGGACCTACGAAACCCTGGTGCGCGGCCTGGAAGGCGACCAGGCGCGCGGCTGATCAGCCTCTTTCCAGCCGCGCGCGCAGGCGCTCGAAGACGGCCGCCGTTCCCGGCGGGCGTTCCTGGCCGCCCTGCCTGAGGGCCCGGACGGCATCCGTGAACTGGCTGCCGAACCGCTCGCAGACCTTGCAGCCGCGAAGGTGGGCCTCCAGCTGCTCCCTGCGGACCGCGGCCAGGTCGCCGTCAAAATAGTCCGAGAGTTCCGCCAGCACTTCGCCGCAGCGCATCCCGGCCACTTCCCGCTCAATCGCCATGGCGCGCTCCTCGGTAGCTGGATACGAAACGGAGCCGCGCCCGGTGCTGGCGGTTCAGGCAAATGATCGGAACTCCCCTAGGCCCCGGCGGCTTCAAGCGCCCTGACCAGGGTCGCGGCGTCCTGGGTGCCGGTGAAGCGCTGGACGACCTTGCCGCCTTTCATGACCACCAGGGTGGGGATGGCCTGGACCCCGAAGGACCCGGCCAGGCCGGGTTCCTCGTCGACGTTGACCTTGGCCACGATTGCGCGCTCCCCCATCTGGCTGGAGACCTGGTCCAGGATGGGCCCCTGGGTGCGGCAGGGGCCGCACCAGGGAGCCCAGAAATCGATGATCACCGGCCGGGCCTGGTCCTTGACCCGGTCGAACGCGCCGGTGGTGAGGTGGATGACGTTGCTGGCATCGGCCATGGCGGCCTCCTTGCTGGGGGTTGAAGGTTCCGGAGTCTGCCTGGCGGCCGGCGAGCCGCCCTTGGCGCAGCCCATGAGGCTGAACAGGAGTCCCATCACCGCGCCGTAGGTGATGGCGCGCAGCGGGGTGGCGGTGAGCGGGCAGGTGCCGGTCCGGCAGCCGATGAGCTTCTGGTAGGCGAACCCCAGGGAGCCTCCCGCCAGGACGCCCAGGGCGACCCGCTTCAGGTCGGCGGCGGCGATCATGGCTTGACACTCACGCCGCAGGCGCCCTGGGTGCTCACCCCGAGCCTGGCGAGGATGCTGGACATCAGGCACCAGTTGGTGATCCCGCTCTGCAGCAGGTTCGCCCCGACGAACACGGTGAGCCAGAGCCAGTTCGGGTTGTGCCAGTGGGCGAGGGCGAGGCTGGCGAGGATCATGGTGCCGGCGATGGCGTGGACGAGGCGGTCGACGTTCATGGTTTTCTCCTTGGTTGTTTCAGGTGGGACCGGGTCAGGGCGCGGCGGGAGCCTGCCGCTGCAGTTCGGCGGCGCGGCCGCGGCGGGCCAGCAGGTAGTACAGGACCGGGACGGCGAACCGGGACAGCAGGGTGGCGGCCACTTCGCCGGCCATCAGGCTGATGGCCAGGCCCTGGAAGATGGGGTCCGCCAGCATCACGCTGGAACCCACCATGACCGCGGCGGCGGTGAGCAGCATGGGGCGGAACCGCACCACGCCGGCCTCCACCACGGCGGATTCCAGGGTCATGCCTTCCCTGAGCTTCAGTTCGATGAAATCCACCAGGATGATGCTGTTGCGCACGATGATGCCGGCTCCGGCGATGAAGCCGATCATGCTGGTGGCGGTGAAGAACGCGCCCAGGATGCCGTGGGCCGGGATGATGCCGATGAGCGACAGCGGCACCGGCACCAGGATCACCAGGGGCACCGAGAAGCTTTCGAACCAGCCCACCACCAGGACATAGATCAGCACCAGGACCCCGGCGAAGGCCAGCCCCAGATCCCGGAACACTTCCAGGGTGATGTGCCACTCGCCGTCCCACTTCATCACCAGGTTCTCGGTGTTTTCGGGATGGGCCAGGCCCAGGCGGGCCACGGGCTGCCCGTCGCTGCCCTTGAGGGCGTCGATCTTCTTGTTCAGCGCGGCGAGGGCGTAGACCGGGCTTTCGATGGCGCCCGCCAGATCGCCGAAGACGTAGGACAACGGCATGAGGTTCTCGTGGTAGATCGGCGCGTTCTCCCGTCCCTCCTGGACCCGCACCAGCTCGGACAGGGGCACCGGGCCGCGCAGGCCGGGCACGGTCATCTGCAGGATCTGGTCCAGGCGCTGGCGCTGGGCGCTGGGCAGCTGGACGATCACCGGCACCTGGGTCGAACCGCGCTGGACGTGGAAGCTGCCAAGCGTGGCGCCGTGGCCCGCCATGTACAGGGTCTGGACCACGTTGGCCGGGGCGACGCCGAGCAGGGCCGCCTGCTCCCGGTCCAGCACCAGGCTGATCTTGGGGCTGGTGGGATTGAGGGTGCTGTCCACATCCACGACGCCGTCGACGCTGCGGAAGACCTTTTCGACTTCACCGGCGAAGCGCAGCCGCTCGGCCTCGGTGGGCCCGTAGACCTCGGCCACCAGGGTGTCCATGACCGGCGGGCCGGGCGGGATCTCGACCACCTTCATGCGGGTGCCGCCGGGCATCGCCAGCTTGAGCAGTTCCGGGCGCAGCCGGACGGCGATGGCGTGGCTCTGCTCCTTGCGCTCCCGCTTGCCCACCAGGTTGACCTGCAGGTCCACCATCCGGTCCTCGCGGCGCAGGAAGCTGTGCCGCACCATGCCCACGAAGGTGAAGGGCGCGGCCTCCCCGGAATAGACCTGCACGTCCTTGACCACCGGTTCCCGCAGCAGCCGCCTGGCCACGTCCTGGCCCAGGGCCAGGGCGTCCTCTTTCGGGGTCCCGGCCGGCAGATCCAGCTGGACCATGAATTCGGACTTGTTGTCGAAGGGCAGCATCTTGACTTTCACCACGCCCAGGCCGACCAGGGACATGGCCCCCGCCAGCAGGACGACCACGCCGCCGAAGAAGGCCCAGCGCACGGCCGGCCTGGTGATGAGGGCGGTGATGGTCCGCCGGTAGGCGGCGGTGAAGCGGGAATCGGGTCTGATTTCGGCGTCCAGGTCCTCGCCCGCGGGCGCGGCGTTCTCGACGGAGCCGGGGTGCAGGCCGGTCTCATCGGTTTCCGGCAGGTGGGCTTCCGACTTGAAGATCTTGAGCGAGGCCCAGGGGCTGATGACGAAGGCGATCACCAGGCTGAACAGCATGGCCAGGCTGGCGCCGACCGGGATCGGCCGCATGTAGGGGCCCATGAGCCCGCGCACGAAGGCCATGGGCAGGATCGCGGCGATCACCGCGATGGTGGCCAGGATGGTCGGGTTGCCCACCTCGTCCACCGCCTCCACCACCACCCGGGCGAAACTCTTGCGCGGGCCGGGCAGGTGCATGTGCCGGTGGATGTTCTCCACCACCACGATGGCGTCGTCCACCAGGATGCCGATGGAAAATATCAGCGCGAACAGGGTGACCCGGTTCAGGGTGTAGCCGAACAGGTAGGTGATGAACAGGGTCAGGGCCAGGGTGACCGGCACCGCCACTCCCACCACCACCGCCGAGCGCCAGCCCATGGCCAGCAGGATGAGGGCGATGACGCTCAGGGTGGCCAGCAGCAGATGCTCGATCAGCTCATTGGACTTCTCGCCGGCGGTTTCGCCGTAGTTGCGGGTGACGGTCAGGTTGAGGTCCCGGGGCAGGAGGTTGCCGCGCAGCGCCGCGACCTTGGCCAGGACCGTCTCCGCCAGGGCGGTGGCATTGCTGCCCATCCGCTTGGACAGGGTCACGGTCACGGCCGGCTCGAAACCCGCCGCGGTGCCGTACAGCACCACCGGAGGCTCGGGATCGGGGCCGTCGGAAACCTGGGCGACGTCATCCAGGTAGACCGGGCGGCCGTTCTTGACCGCCACGACCAGCCGCTTCAGGTCGGAGGCTTCCAGGACGAAGCCCGAGGCTTCCAGTTCGGTGCGGCGGTCGTGGTCGACCAGGGCCCCGGCGGGCAGCTGGCTTTCGGCGGTCTGCAGGGCCGGCTGGATTTCGCCCAGGCTCATGCCCAGGGCCCGCAGCTTGCCGGGATCGGGCTCGATCCGGACCATCCGCCTGGCGCCGCCGATGACTTTCACCTGGGCCGTGGCCGGCACCGTGCTCAATTCGCGGGCCAGCGCGTCGCCCACGGTGCGCAGCTGGCCCGGGGTCTGGCCGGCCCCGTGCAGGGTCAGCCCCAGGAACGGCACGTCGTCGACCGTGAGCAGGCGCACCACCGGCTCCATGGCCCCGCTGGGCAGGACCTCCCGGTTGGCCGCCAGTTCCTGGTAGATCTTGGCCAGGCTGGGCTCCTGCGGCTCGTTCACCTTGAAGCGCACGGTGAGCATGGCCACGCCGGGCTGGCTGGTGCTGTAGAGGTACTCCACCCCGGGGATGCCCCAGAGCCGCTTCTCCAGCGGGGTGGTGATCTGGCTTTCGATCTCCCGGGGACTGGCGCCGGGCATCGGCACATAGATGTCCACCATGGGCACGATGATCTGCGGTTCCTCCTCGCGGGGCGTGAGCGCGACCGCCAGGAAGCCCAGCATCAGCGAAGCCAGCACGATGAGCGGGGTCAGCTTGCTGCGCAGGAAGGTCTTGGCCAGCCGTCCCGCCAGTCCCAGTTGGCCGTTTCCGCTCATTTCCGCACCTCGATGGGCTGTCCGTCCCTGAGGTCCCCGGGGGCGTCGATCACCTGGTCGGCCGCGGCGAGGCCGGCGCGGACCGGGAGCCGGTCGCCCTGGGCTTCGCCCAGGGACAGCCAGCGCAGTTCCGCCTTGCCGTCCCTGGCGAGGAACACCCCGTTCAGCTCGCCCCGGCGCACCAGCGCGCTCCTGGGGATCGAAAGCTCCTGGCCGGCGGCGCCGGCCCCGGGGACCTGCAGCCGGCCGAAGGCGCCGGAGCGGAGACCCTCCAGGCCCTTGGCCACCCGGGCCCGGATGGCGCCCCGGTGCGAGACCGGGTCGCCACCCGCGGCGAGGCCGGTGATCTGAGCCACGCCGCTCCTGCCGTCCGCTTCGAAGGCCAGGTTCTGGCCGATCTTCAGGCCCTTGGCTTCAGCCTCGGAGACACTGCCGGTGAACTCCATGGCGCCCTGTCCCTCCAGGTCGATGAGGGGCATGGCCGGGCCGACGAAATCGCCGTCGTTCACCCGGCGGGCCTGGACCACCCCGGCGAACGGAGCCCGGATCTGGGTGTAGCCGATGTTGGCCTGCACCCCGGCCAGGCCCGCCCTGGCCTGGGCCAGCTGCACCTGGGCCAGGTCCAGTTCCGCCTGGGTGGCGGCGTCCTGGCTGGCCAGCTTCTCGATCCGGTGGAGCTGGGTGGCGGCGGTGGCCACGGCGGTTTCCGCCGCCTTGCGCCCGCTCTGCAGATCCTCGTCGGCAAGGCTGACCAGCAGGGCGCCCGCGGCCACATGCTGGCCTTCGGTGACGTGGACCTTCTTCACCGAGGCGGCGAGGCGGGTGGCCAGGGTCGCCCGCTGGGTGGCGTTGAGGGTCACGGCCACCCAGCCTGGCTGGCTGGCGCTTCCGGCCTGCACCAGGCGGACGGCGGCAGCGGGGACCACGGGGGCCTGGGCGGGTTCTTGCCGGCCACAGGCCAGGCCCGCCAGGACCAGGGTTACGGAAGACAGGAACAGAATCGGCTTCACGGGGCTACTCCTTCACGTTCTCAATGGGCTGGCCGAGGGCAAGGGCGAGCTGGGCCTGGCCCAGGCGGAAATCGAGCTGGCTGGCGAGCAGGAGGGTGCGGGCCCCGGTCAGGCTGCTTTCCGCGTCCAGGACCTCCATCAGCGGCAGCAGGCCTTCACGGTAGCGGGCGGTGCGGATGGCGCGCACGGATTCCGAGGCCTTCACGGCGGTCTGGGCGAACCCGATCTTGGCCTGGGCGGTCTGGATCGCCCGGCGGGCCTCCTGCACTTCCCGGTCGGCCACCGATTCCTGCCATTTCACTGTCAGCTCCGCGGCGCGGGCCGCGGCCCGGGCGGCGCTGACCCGCTGGGCGTCGCCGAACGAGAAGGTCCATTTCGCCCCCAGGCTGACGGTGGTCCAGTTGCCGCCCGAGTTCAGGGCGTCGCGCATGGTCCCGGCGGTGACATGGAGGCCGACTTCCGGCTTCAGGCTGCCCTTGGCGGCGATCACCCCTTCCTCGGCGGCCCGGGCCTGCTCGCGCACGGCCTGGAGGTCGCCGCGCTGCCCGGCCGGTTGTTCGGCCTGCTCCAGCGGGAGGCCCAGCGGGGTGGTGAGGCTGTCGGCGGCGATATCGTCTCCGGCCAGCAGGGCGAGGGCCGAGCGGGCCGAGGCGACCCGGGCCCTGGCCTCCGCCACGCCGGCTCCGGACTGGGCGCAGTAGGCCTTGGTGCGCTCGCCGTCGGATTTCAGCATCAGGCCCTGGTCCACCCGGGCCTGCACGAAACGGTCCGTTTCGATGGCCTGCTTAAGCGTGTCCTCGGCATAGCGCAGCGCCTCCTCCGCCACCTGGGCGCCGAAGTAGGCCTGGGTGATGGCCAGGGCCACCTGCTGCCGGCGATGGCCCTGCGCGGCGCCTTCGGCGTCGGCCAGGTCGCTCCCGGCGCGCCTGGCGGCATCCAGGCGCCCGCCCGCATAGATGGGCTGGCTGAGGGTCAGGGTCGCCCCTGCGCCCTGGATGGCGTCAGGGTGGTTCAGGCTGGACGGCTGGAAATCCATCTGGGTGATCCGGGCCTGGTCCAGCCTGGTGCCGAAGGCCATCATGGGTTCGTCGCTGCGGATCAGGCCCACGCCCAGCGTGGCGGTGGGGAGGCGCAAGGCGCCCATGGCCGAGGCCTCGGCCCGGGCCCGGGCCACCATGGCTGCTCCGGCCTGGAGGCCGGATTGCCTGGTCCAGGCCGTCCGGATCGCGTCCTGGATGGAAAGCGGCGCCTGGGCCTGCAGGGCCATGGCCGCCAAGGGGAGAAAATATTTCAAGTATTCAACCATAAAGGAATATTCCTTCCGCAAAAAAAATCAGTTCAAGGACCGGTAGGCGTCATGGATGCGTTCCGTCACATGGCCGCAGACCAGGGTGCAGACCTTTTCGGCCAAGGGCGTGACCGGCAGGAAATACACCAGATTGCCGCGCGGTTCCCGGCTCACCAGCCCGACCCGGACCATGAAGGACAGGTGCTTGCTGGCGTTGGCCTGGGAAAGGCCGGTGCGTTCCGCCACGGCTCCCTGGGAGAGCGGCTCGGCGGCGTCCAGCAGGGTCCGGAGGATCTTCAGGCGGGAGACGTCCCCCAGTGCTCCGAAGATCTGGCTGACTTCCTCGATGATCTGGTCGCTGATGTGGGGGGTGTTCACGGTATCACCTGTTAACTACTAAGTTATATTGTTAAATGATTCCGTCAAGTCATTCTTCCCGAAATTTGGAACCTCAGGACAGGACTTCGTCGCACCCGCTTCCGCCGGATGAACGCCCGGAACCTGCTTCACGATGAATCAGCGCGGAGGGCGGCGAGCTACTTGATGGCCTTGTAGGCGGCCTTGATCCGCTCGGTCACGTGGCCGCAGACCATCTCGCAGAGGTTCTCCACCAGGGGCAGCACGGCCTGGTAGAAGACGGTGTTGCCTTCCGCTTCCCGGGTCACCAGCCCGACCCGGACCAGCTGGGCGAGGTGCTTGCTCGCGTTGGCCTGGGAGAGCCCGGTGGCCTGGGCCAGGGCCCCCTGGCTCATGGCGGTCTTGGCTTCCTGGAGGGTGCGGAGGATCTTCAACCGGGAGGCATCCCCCAGGGCCAGGAAGAGTTGGCTCACCTGGTCGATCATCGGGTCGCTCAGAGCGGGCCTGGTCATTACCATCTCCAGTGAGACATACAATCATACCCTCAAACTGCGATCCGATGCCCAGCCGGGGCAACAGGAAGCGCATGGTGTTCCTCCGGGCTTGGCGAGGATACCAGTCATTCTGTGTTCATCGCTTGTCCATGATCGCGGTACGGCTTCACCAAGGCTGCGAGCCTGGAAAGACCCTCGGCAAGGGTCGCGCGATCGGGGGCGGCGCCGATGGAAACGCGGATCCCATCCGCGGAGGGGGCCCTTCCCGCAGCCAGGACACTGGAAGGCACGACCACCACGCCGGCGGTCAGGGCGCGCCGGGCGAAGACCTCGGACCCGCCGGGCGGCGAGGTCAGCCAGACATGGGGGCAGTGGGGTTCACCCAGCCATCGGAAATCCTGGAGGTGCTTCTGGCACAGGCGGTAGCGCGCCGTCAGTTCAAGCCGCTGGGCGAGCAGGCGCCGCCAGGCGGTGCCATCGTTCAGCCAGCGGGTCGCCAACGCCATGGTCAACCCGGAGACGTACCAGGTGGTGTGGTGCTCATCATTGCGCATGCGTTCCCGCAGGACGGGCGGGAGCACCAGGTAGCCGATGCGGAGACCCGGAGCGACCGTCTTCGACAGGCCGGTGAGGTAGATGACCCGCTCCGGCGCCAGGGTCACCAGGGCAGGGGGCGGGCTCTCGGGCAGCAGCCCATAGACATCCTCTTCCACCAGCATGACATTCCATTTCCTGGCGATCGCGACGATCCTCCGCCGCCGCTCCAGCCCCATGGTGGCGGTGGTGGGGTTGTGCAGGGTCGGCGAGACCACGGCGACCCGCAGGCCGCTCCGGCATGCCGTTTCGAAGGGTTCGGGGAGCATCCCCTCGGCATCCATGGCGATGGGATGGAGGCGCCGCCGGCAATGGCGGGCGGTCGCCTTCATGCCTGGATAGACCAGCGCTTCGCAAGCCAGTTCCTCCTCCTCGGAGAAGAGGCCGATGGCGGTGTCCATGGCGTGCTGGGCCCCGGCGCAGACGACGATGCCTTCGCTGTCGGCCTCGATGCCGCGCCGCTTCAGCCAGCCCGAGGCGGCCTGGCGCTGGACCAGCACCTCGTCGGGGCTGGGGTAGTGCAGGTAGCGGGCCGCCTGGGTGGGGTCGAGCCGGCCCAGGGCCGCCACCAGGTCCCGGTCCCTGGCGGGCATGGGCGGCATATTGAGGGAAAGGTCGATCACCCCGCCCTCGGGGCGGTGCTGGAGGGCGAACAGGGCCGCCTCCGAGGCGACGCCCAGCACGTAGGTTCCCCGGCCCACTTCGCCTCCCACCAGGCGCCTCCGGGCCGCCTCCTGATAGGCGCGGGTGATGGTGCTGACGTTCACCCCCAGCAGATCGGCCAGGAGGCGGTGGGTGGGCAGCATGTCGCCGGGACGCAGCTGCCCCAGGCGGACCGCGTCGCCGATCGCGTCCGCGATAGCTAAATAAATTGGGTTATTGGATTTGGGTAATTTGGGAACCCAGATTGTCATGCACACAATCCTTTGTTTCTTAGGAACAAAATAACACATCGATTGACAATCCCCAGAGACGTATCCCCTTCCGGAGGTCGCATGTCCGCCATCGTGTACAACGGTCAGAATTTGGAATTGAACGAAGAAGGCTTCATGGCCGAGCCGTCCCTCTGGAACGAGGAGGTCGCCGTGCTCCTGGCCAAGTCCGAAGAGGGTCTGGACCTGCTCACCGACGACCACTGGGCGGTGATCCGCTTCATCCGCGCCAACTACGTGGAGACCCAGAGCGCCCCCATGGTGCGTTCCATCTGCAAGACCACCGGCGTGCCCCTGAAGAAGATCTACGAGCTCTTCCCCAGCGGCCCGGCCAAGGGCGCCTGCAAGCTGGCCGGCCTGCCCAAGCCCGACGGTTGCGTGTAGTTCCATGCGGACCCTGCACATGGGTGTCCTGCTCGCACTGGCCTGGACCATCCTGGCCCTTACCTTCCTGCACTTGAAGGCGAAGGCCTACGGCAAGCGCAGACTGTTTTCCAAGCCCGCCGGCGATCCGGCCCAGGGCGCCTTCTACGCCTTCACCAAGGGGATGGCCCCCTGGGCCAAGGAGAGCGTGATGCTGAACCTGCCTTCCTACGGGGCGGGCATGGTGTTCCACGCCGGGGTGTTCACCGGTTTCGGCCTGCTGCTGCTGGCGCTCCTTGGCCTGCAGCTGCCTTCCGCCCTGCTCACCGCCGCGCGCCTGCTCACCCTGGCGGGGGGCTTCGCCGGCTTCAGCCTGCTGCTCAAGCGCTGCCTCAACCCCCAGCTGCGCGGGCTTTCCTGTCCGGACGATTTCGTCTCCAACGTCCTGAGTTCCGCGTTCGCCCTGCTGGCATTCCTGGGCAGCTTCGGCTCCGGGGCCGCCGGCATCTGGATGGCCGAGGCGATCCTCCTGCTGGTC